>Ga0073899_10000004_pt1 | contig 213894 bp, 219 predicted proteins | sample KloWWTmetaKNB5Ph_FD_88975 | JGI IMG/M metagenome (GOLD analysis project Ga0073899, IMG submission 88975) | Active sludge microbial communities from Klosterneuburg, Austria, studying microevolution and ecology of nitrifiers - Klosterneuburg... | ecosystem: Engineered > WWTP > Aerobic digester... | reverse complement strand
GCGTCAGGCTTTCGCCCATTGCGCAAGATTCCCCACTGCTGCCTCCCGTAGGAGTCTGGGCCGTGTCTCAGTCCCAGTGTGGCTGATCATCCTCTCAGACCAGCTACCCGTCGATGCCTTGGTAGGCCATTACCCCACCAACAAGCTGATAGGCCGCGAGACCCTCCCAATCCGATAAATCTTTCGTCGATGCCCCATGCAGAGCTCCGACGGTATCCGGTATTAGCGGCCGTTTCCGGCTGTTATTCCAGAGACCGGGGTAGGTTTCTCACGTGTTACGCACCCGTTCGCCACTAGATATTTCGGAGCAAGCTCCTCGTACCTCGTTCGACTTGCATGTGTTAAGCACGCCGCCAGCGTTCGTCCTGAGCCAGGATCAAACTCTCCAACAAAAACCGGCTCGCTGATTCCTGAAGGTTTCAACGACACGATTGTGTCCAAGAGCCGGACACCGATCACACGGGAATACGTGTGAGCCGTGGCATCCAGATCTGGCTTGATTTGCAACCCGGTTGGGACCGGGTCGACTTGTATTACTTGAAATTGACAGACAGCGTCGACGTACGACGAAATCGTCGCACCCCTCGCTGCCCGCACTGGCGTTCAGTCTTCTCTTCCGTTTTCAAGGAGCCTCAGCTCTGGCACTCACCGGCGGTTGCTCGCTGTGTTGGTGCCGCTTCCGGCGGTGTTACCGCTTTCCGAAGCGAGTAGCAATGCTATGCGCTGGGAAGCCGGACATCAACCTCTCGCCGAAAATTTTCCGACGAGGAAGTCGCGCTTGCCTTTGCGAAGCAGTACATATCGCTCGGCGAGGACGTCATCGCTGCTCAGGGTACCTGCGGAATCCAGAATCCGTCCGGATGCACGAATCGCTCCCTGCTGCAGCAGACGGCTGACCTCGCCGTTGCTCTTGGCGAAGCCCGCGGCGGTGAGCAGTTCGTGGACGCGCAGTCCGTCGATCTCGGTGGGCAACTCGATGCATGGCGCCTCGGCGGCGACGATCGCTAGTGCCCCCGCCGACGCGCCGGTCGGATCCGCACCGAACAACACCTCGGCCGCTTCGGCGGCACCCGCCGCAGCGGATCCTCCGTGGACCATCGCCGTCATCTCCTCGGCGAGGGCACGCTGACCTGGTCGGCGTCCAGGATCGTTACGTTGCTCGGCGATCAGCGCTTCGATCTCGTCGATCGGACGCAGGGACAGCATCCGCAGGTATGTCGGGACCATCTCGTCTTCGATCTGCATCCAGAACTGGCGGAATTGGTACGGCGAGGTGCGCTGCGGGTCAAGCCACACTGCCCCGCCCACCGACTTGCCCATTTTTTGGCCATCGGCGCGGGTGATCAGTGGGTGGGTCAGACCGAAGGCCGTCGCTCCCAGGCGGCGACGGATCAGGTCGACACCGGCGACGATGTTGCCCCATTGGTCGCTGGCTCCGGATTGCGCCTCGACGCCGTGATGCTCGTACAGATGGCGGAAATCGTTGGCCTGCAACAGCTGATAACTGAACTCGGTGTACGAGATGCCCGACTCGCTCTCCAGCCGGCTGCGCACCGAATCGCGCGCCGACATCTGATTCACCGTGGCGTGTTTGCCGACGTCGCGGAGGAACTCGAGCAGGCCCAGCTGTGCGGTCCAGTCAGCGTTGTTGACCAACGTCGCAGCGAACGGTCCGGGCTCGAAGTCGAGCAGCAGGCGGAGTTGTGCTTCGATGCAGGTCACGTTGTGGCGCAACGTCTCCTCGTCGAGCAGATTGCGCTCTTCCGATCGTCCGCCCGGATCGCCAATCATTCCCGTCGCGCCACCCGCCAGGGGGAATGGTCGATGACCGGCGAGTTGAAAGCGGCGGAGGAACAATTGGCCCACCAAGTGCCCGACATGTAACGAGTCGGCCGTGGGATCAAACCCGATGTACAGCCTGATCGGCCCGCTCTCCAGTCGGGCAGCCAACGCATCTCGATCGGTGCTGTTGTGCAGGAGGCCGCGACGATCCAGATCATCGAGCAGGGTCATCGCTTCATTCTCGTCTTGACGCCACTCTTCCGTTTTGCTGCCCGCTCGGCGTCGAAGATCATGCTCGCCGGACCGACGATCAGTGGATCCAGCGCGCCGATCCGCTCGAACTCCTTGTTGGTATACGGCATCTTGTGCAACACGTAACGCATCGCGTTCAGCCGGGCACGCTTCTTGCAGTCGCTCTTGATCACCGTCCAGGGCGCGTCGGCGGTGTGGGTATTGAGGAACATCGCCTCCTTCGCCGCGGTATACGCGTCCCATTTGTTCAGCGAGGCAAGGTCGATCGGTGACAACTTCCAGTGCTTCAGTGGGTGGCGCTGACGCTCGGCGAAGCGGCGCTGTTGCTCTTTCTGGCTGACCGAGAACCAGAACTTGACCAGATGCACGCCGCTGCGCACCAGGTTGCGCTCGAACACGGGCGCCTGGGCGAGGAACTCGGTGTACTCCTCGTCGGTGCAGAAACCCATGACCCGCTCGACACCGGCGCGGTTGTACCACGACCGATCGAAGAGCACGAGCTCGCCGCTGGTCGGAAGGTGTTGGACGTAGCGCTGGAAGTACCACTGCCCGGCCTCTTGCGGTGTGGGCTTTTCCAGGGCGACGACCCGCGCCCCACGCGGGTTGAGGTGTTCCATGAACCGCTTGATCGTGCCGCCCTTGCCGGCTGCGTCGCGGCCCTCGAACAGGATCACGACGCGCTCGCCGCTCTCCTTTAACCACGCCTGCAGCTTGAGCAACTCGACCTGCAACTGGTACTTCTGCTGCTCGTATTCGCGCCGAGACATCAGGTTCCGGTATGGGTAGACGGCGTGCTCCCAGTCATCCACCAACTCGTCCTTGGCGTGGAGCGGCGGGACCCCGTACTGCACCTCGTCTTCGCGGCTTAGTGCACTGGTCAGCAACTTCTGTTCCTCGATCGAACGACCGGCGATGACCGCCTCGAGCCAGCGCGCTACCGACTCGAGATCGTCCGGGGCGGCGTGTTCCAACACGTCGCGCACGGCCATCACCAATGTCTGGTTGGCGCCTTCGATGGCATTGTCGATGATGTATTGCTGCATCCCGTCGGCGGACAACGGGGCGCGATCTCCCGCCGCAACGCGCCGTGGAGTGCGCTTGGTTGGCTGGGCCTGCTTGGTCGGCTGTGGGCTCACGCTCCGACAATAACGGAGCGACTCGCTCAGCCCGCTGACGATACGTGCCAACGACGGAGCAAGTCGGCACCCTTGGTGATCCCGACGCGGACGGTCGGATCAGCAGCCAGCGTCTGAGCCATCGGCGCATCAATCCGCGCCGGCCCACCGTTCATCGACCGGTCGATCCCAAGAACACGACACAGCTTGCCGGGACCATCGGTAGACGCCGGGTCGATCCCATCGACGACCACGCCGCGAATCAACACCGCCTGGCCGTCACCGACGGAACCGGTGACGATGTTGGCGCAGTGGTATATCCCATAGATCAGGTACACGTAGAGGGTCCCGGGCGGCCCGAACATCGGCGCGTTGCGCTTGGTCTGCCCACGGTACGAGTGGCTCGCCGGATCATCAGCGGTGTACGCCTCGACCTCGGTAATCGTCGCCACCACGCCCCCGACATGCCAGCGCGCCCCGAGCAAGGCCGGGGCGACGTCGAGCGCATCGCCGGCAAAGAACCGCTTAGGAAGCCGCGCCATCCGACTGCGCCCGCCAGGCCGCGAGCCGACCTCGGAATCGTTCCAGCTGCACAGCGACCGGATCGGGTCCGGCGCCGCCTGGCGTGGTGCGCCGCTTCACGGAGACGCCCGGACGGACGAGTTCGGCGGCCTCCATACCGAGATCGGGCTCGGCGGCCACCAACGACGCCAGGGACCCTTCCCCGGCCAACGTGCGACGGACCAGGGCGCCAACGATCGCGTGGGCCTGACGGAACGGTACGCCGCGTTGCACCAACCATTCGGCAAGATCGGTGGCCGAGGAGGTTTCCGAGTCCGCCGCGCCCTGCATCGCAGCGGCGTTGATGGTCAGCGTCGCCAGCATCCCGTTGACCGCGGTGAGTGCCAGGCAAATCTGATCAACCGCATCGAACAACGGTTCTTTGTCCTCCTGATAGTCGCGGTTGTAGCTGAAGGGCAGTCCCTTCATCGTCGCCAGGAATCCGGTGAGGTTGCCGATCAGCCGGCCAGCCTTACCGCGCGCCAACTCGGCGATGTCGGGGTTCTTCTTCTGCGGCAACATCGACGAGCCGGTCGAGTAGCCGTCGTCGAGCCGGGCGAAGCCGAATTCCTCCGAGGTCCACAAGACGATCTCCTCGCCGATCCTGGACAGGTTGACGCCGATCATCGCCAACACAAAGAGCGTTTCGGCGACGTGATCGCGCGAGCCGACCGCATCGAGCGAGTTCTCGAACCGAGCGTCGAAGCCGAGCTGCTCGGCGGTGAAGTCGGGATCGAGCGGCAACGACGACCCGGCCAGCGCGCCGGCACCAAGCGGCGAGATATCGACGCGCCCAAGGAGATCGTCGAGCCGATCGATGTCGCGCCCAAACGCCCACCCTTGGGCCAGAAAGTGATGGGCCAACAGAACCGGCTGGGCGCGCTGCAGATGGGTGTACCCCGGCAGATAGATCTGGCCGGCTTGCTCGGCGCGGCGCTCCAGCACCGTCAGTAGTTCGACCAGCCGTCGGCGGACCTCCGCAATGGCCGTCTTCAGCCACAGGCGCACATCGGTCGCCGATTGATCGTTGCGGCTGCGACCGGTGTGCAGCTTGGCGCCCGCATCGCCGGCCAGTTCGGTGACGCGCCGCTCCACCGCCGTATGGATGTCTTCATCGGACGCCACGAAGGCGAACGAACCACCGGCCATTTCGGTGGCCACCTGATCGAGCGCGCCGAGTACGGCATCACCCTCTGCAACGGTCAGCAGGCCAACGTGGACCAGGCCGCGCACGTGAGCACGCGACCCGGCGATGTCTTCGGCCCACAAGCGACGGTCAAAGCTCAGGCTTTCGGTGTAGGCCATCAGCTCCGCCGCTGGACCTCCTTCGAATCGACCGTGCCACAGCGTCGCACCCTGGCCCTCGGTGCTGTTCATACCAGACCCGCCAGATCGCGCAACAGCTCGGCGAGTTGCGCTCCGCCCAGCCCCTCTTCGGCGACACACATCAACGTGTCGTCACCAGCGACTGTGCCCAGGATGCCCTCCAAACCGCTGCGGTCAAGGGCGGATGCCACCACGTGAGCGCAGCCCGGAGGCGTGCGCAGCACGACGAGGTTGGCTGAGTAGCGGACCTCGGCGACCCATTCGCCCATAACCCGGCGTAGCTGATCTTCGGGAGCCAGCCGGTTCGGCTCGTATTCAGGGATTGCGTACACGGTGTCGCCGCCGGCGATACGCACCTTGACCGCACCGAGGTCATCGAGGTCGCGCGACACCGTTGCCTGCGTTGCCAGGATGTCCTCGGCGGCCAGCAGGTCGATGAGCTGCGTCTGGTTGATGATCGGATGCTTGCCGATCAACCGAGCGATGGTCTGCTGTCGCTGCACTTTGGAGGCCACGTCAGCGCACCCCTTTCACGTAGGCGATCGCCGCACGGGCCGTGTGCAGACGATTGTGGGCTTGGCGGATCACATGGCTGCGCGGCCCATCGATCACCGCAGCCGTCATCTCCTTGCCGCGGTATGCAGGGAGGCAGTGATAGAAGCCGACGCCCGGAGCCGCGCCATCCAACAGCGCGTCGTCGACACGAAAGGCCTCGAAGGCTCGCTCACGCCCGGCCTTCTGGCTCTCTTGGCCCATCGAGGTCCACGTGTCGGCGTGGACGGCAATGGCACCGGCAACCGCGTCGATCGCCCGATGGTGCTGGGTCATCGTTCCCGGCCCGAGCAAGCTGACCCGCTCGACCTCGGAGTCGTCAGCGCCGTAGTCCGCCGGGCTGGCGATCGCCACGTCGGCGCCGAGCATCACGCAGGCCTCGGCGAGCGAGCGGGCGACGTTGTTGTAATCGCCGACGAAGGCAACCCGTCGACCGGCCAGGTCGCCGTGAATCTCGATCATTGTGATCACGTCGGCCAGCGCCTGCAATGGGTGGGCGTGGTCGCTGAGCATGTTGATCACCGGGACGTCGCTGACCGCAGCCATCCGCTCAACGACCCGGTGATCGAAGACGCGAGCAGCGAGCACGCCGTGGTAGCCGGCCAGCACGCGGGCGACGTCTTCGACGGGTTCACGAACGTCGAAGCCGACCTCCTCGCCGCGGGTGTACACCGGGTGACCGCCCAGCTGGATGACGGCAACCTCCATCGAATGCCGCGTCCGCGCCGACGGCTTCTCGAAGATCAGCGCGACTCCTTGGCCTTCGAGAACCTTCGGCAGGTCAGGACGAGCGACCAGGCTCAGCACGCCAGCCAATCCGCCGGGGCCGAGGTCAGCGATCGTCAGAAGATGGTCGGTCATGAGATGGCTGCGGCGATCTTGGCGACGGCGCGATCGATCTCGTCAGACGAAACGGTGAGCGGCGGAGCGAGACGCAGCGCGGTCGGTGTGACTGCGTTGACGACCAGACCGTTGGCCAACAGGGTCGCGGCGACCTGCTTGGCGTCGATCCCCTGGTCCAACTCGGCGGCGATCAACAGGCCGCTGCCGCGCACCGCAGCGACGCCGGGCGTGGCGGACAGCTTGGCGGTCAGTTCGATACCGCGCTCGGTGGCCAGTGCTGGCGCGTTCAGGCGCTCCATCTCGCCAATCACGGCGCGCACCACCGCGCCCGCCAGTGCCGTGCCGCTGTAGGTACTGCCGTGATCGCCTGGCTGGAAGGTCGCCGCGACATCGGTGCGCGCCCACGTCGCTCCGACCGGGAATCCGTTGCCCAGGGCCTTGGCCATCGTCACCACATCGGGCGCGATGCCCGCGTGTTCAAAGCCGAACCACGTTCCGGTGCGCCCAAAGCCGGTTTGGATTTCGTCAATAATCAGCAACATGCCGCGCTCATCACAGAGCTGGCGGACGGCACGCAGGTAGCCGACGTCGGCGGGGATCACCCCGCCTTCGCCTTGAACCGGCTCAAGGAGCACTGCTGACACCGTTGGATCGACGGCTGCTGCCAGGGCGTCGATGTCGTTGTACGGCGCATAGCGGAATCCGTCGGGCAACGGATGGAACGGTTCATGCTTGGCCGGTTGACCGGTGGCCGCCAGCGTGGCCAACGTGCGCCCATGAAAGCTGCCGTAGGCGCTGATCACCGCGTGTCGACCGCGGCCGCCGAATTTGCGGGCCAGCTTGAGCGCGGCCTCGTTGGCTTCGGCCCCGCTGTTCGACAAGAAGACCTGTCCGTCTACACCGGTGGAGCGTTTCAGCACGCGGTTGATCTCGATCGCCGCCGCCGTTGCTTGATCATTAGCGAACAGGTTGCTGACATGCACCAACGTGGAAGCCTGGCTGCTGAGCGCCTGTGCGACCACAGGGTTGGCGTGGCCGAGGGCAATCACGGCCAGACCGCCCAGAAAGTCAAGATATTCCTGTCCGGTTGAATCCCACAGCGTGGTGCCCTCACCACGCACGAACATCACGCCCGGCGCGCCGAAGACCGGCATGAACGGGCAGTGCGCTGCCGTCCCCGTGTCGAACGGATGGCTGCTCATCCGATCACTCCCCCGCGACCGTCGCCCACCATCGTGCCAATCCCTTCATCGGTGAAGATTTCCAACAGCAAGACGTGCGGGATTCGCCCGTCCAGAATGTGCGCCCGGCGTACCCCAGCACGCACCGCGGCCACGCAACTCGACACTTTGGGGATCATCCCCCCGGCGATCGTGCCGTCGGCGATCAGCGCATCGAGCGCGTCGGGTGTGATCTGGCGGATCAACGATGCCGGGTCGTCGACCTTGGCGCGCAGTCCTTCGATGTCGGTCAGGTAGACCAGCTTCTCTGCGCCCAACGACTCGGCGATCGCGCCAGCGACAACGTCGGCGTTGATGTTGTATGCCTGCCCCGCGGCGTCGACACCGACGGTGCAGACCACGGGGATGAATCCGTCGTCGAGCAGGTCCTGGAGGATCGTTGGGTTGATCTCGGTGACCTCGCCAACGAAGCCCAAGTCCGGATCACCCTGGGCAGCGCGAATCAGCGAGGCATCCTCGCCAGAGAGCCCGATGGCCAGCGGCCCATGGACGTTGATCGCTGCGACGATCTGTGGATTGACCTGACCTTTCAGCACCATGCGGACGATGTCGATGGTCTCTTGGTCGGTCACCCGCAAGCCGTTGCGGAACTCGGTCTGCTTGCCGAGGCGAGCCATCAACGAGCTGATCTGCGGACCGCCACCGTGGACGACAACCGGTCGCATGCCCACCTGGCGCATCAGCACGATGTCTTCGGCGAACAGCGCCAACGCATCGGATTCGGTGGCGCCGGCCAAGGCATTGCCGCCGTACTTCACCACGACCACCTGGTCGGCGAAGCGGCGAATGTACGGCAGCGCCTCGACCAGCGTGGCAGCGCGCTCCTCGGGGGCGCTCACGGGTACAGCCCCACTTGGGCCAGTCCGGCGGTCTCGTCGAGTCCGAGGGCCACATTCGCCGCCTGAACGGCGCCGCCCGCCGCGCCCTTCGCCAAATTGTCCAGCGCACAGATCGAGATCACCGTGTTCGTCCGTTCGTCGTAACGCGCCGTCACCTGGGCGACGTTGCTTCCGAGGGTCGCCTTCGTCGATGGCGATTGCTCATCGACCACCACGAATGGCTCGTCGGCATACGCCGTGTCGAACACATCGAGGAGTGCCGCTGTCGAGGTCGACTTGGTCGGTCGTGAGTAGCACGTCGACAGCAGACCTCGGCTGAGCGGCGCCAAATGCGGAGTGAAGAGCACCTGCGCGCCGACCTCCTGCTCGATCTCCGGCGTGTGCCGATGATGAAGCAGACCGTAGGCATTGACGTCCGAATCGACCGTGCAGAACATCGAGGTGTGCTTCAGCGCCCGGCCAGCACCGGAAACCCCGGTGATCGAGTTGACCACGATCCCGCTCGTTTCGACAACGCCGGCGTCGATCAGCGGCGCGAGCGCGAAGATCGCCGCAGTGACGTGACAACCGGGGGTGGCGATCAGCCGTGCGTCGGGGAGTTCCTTGCGATGCGTCTCCGGCAGGCCGAAGACCGCCTCGGCAAGCAGCTCCGGTTGGTCGTGGGTGAAGCCGTACCAGTCGGGGTACAGACTGGCGTCCTTCAGCCGAAACGCTGCCGATAGATCGACCACCAGACGAACCTTGCCGACCAGCTGGGGGGCGAGTTCCATGCTGGCCTCGTGGGGGAGGCCGAAGAAGACGACGTCGCACTGCTTGGCGCGCTCGACATCGAAGGTCTCGAACATCAGCGCCGGATACTTGGCACGAACGCTGGGGTACAGATCGGCGGCCAGGGTGCCGGCCTGTGTGTCCCCGGTGGCGTACTCGACGTGGAAATCAGGGTGTTGAGCGCACAGCCGGAGCAGCTCTGCTCCGGTGTAGCCCGACGCACCGACGATGGCAACCTTGATCATGTTGCATGACTATACGGCAATCCGCATGATCATGCACTGCGCGGCTGGATGGTTCCGGCTACGGCTTCAGCCACGTCGGCGGCGTGCGATCGCCACCGGCTGTCGTGGTCGTCGCCGGCGGCGGGCCATCAGCGAACTGAACGACCACATCGGTCAGGCCAGCGCTGCGCAGCATGGTGGTCAGCATTGCCCGCGTGTTCTCCTCGGCGCGTTGGATCAGGTCGGTCTGCGCGGCGGCCTCGGCCAACTTCTGGGCCGTCTTGTCGTATAACGCCTTTTCGCTCGTCGGGTTGTCGACAAACAGTCCGCCGACGCGATTCACCAGGCCGCGGTCGCGGTTCATCACATGGCTCAGCGTGCGATCGAGCACCGGCTCCGACATCGTCGCGTGGGGCAGCGTAATCGTCACCGACTTCGTCTCGGCGTTGTAGGCCACGGCATTGCCCTGCAGCGCGCTGAAATCGACCGAGGCGTCGACCGTGCCGACGCCGACGAACTGAACACGCTCGCCGGCGATGAAGCTGGGCACCCACTTGACGTCCTTCTCGATGTCCAAGGTGACCTCCAGCCGTGCCTGAGCAGCGTGATAGTCGGACAGGTTGTTCAGTTCCAGCAAGATCGGCGGAGCGCTGTGGTCCTTCTCGGTGGTCGAGAATGGGGAGCCGAGCAGCTTGAAGCCGACGATGAACGCGCCAACCAGCAGCGCGGCGAGTACCCCAGCGCCGATCAGGGAGCGCACCAAGCCGCCCCCTCGATTGTTGCGTGAACCCATCAGATGCTCTCCGTTCGTGGCGCCAGGTGATCCGGCGACGGTGCTGTAACCGACAGATGCCCGATTTTAGGCCGGAGGATGATGTGACAGATGTCGCACCGGGCGGTCGGTCAGGCGATTCGCCAAAATGGGGGCAATGACTACGCAAGGATTGGCCACATGACGTACCTGTCGTCGACGTCGACCCGTGGCCAACTGTTGGTCGCTACTCCCCCGTTGGAGGATCCAAACTTCGATCGCACCGTGGTCTTGATCCTGGAGCATCAAGACTCGGGTGCGATCGGGGTCGTGCTCAACCGTGACACCCATGCGCCGGTGGCGTCGTTGCTGCCCGACTGGGAGCAGCGATGCCAACCGATGTCGACAATCTTTCGCGGTGGGCCGGTCAGCGTTGGCTCGTTGATCGGGCTCAGCGAGCCGTTTCCCGAGCTGGATCCCGACGCTCACCGGATCATGTTGTCCGACCGTTTCGTGGTCAGCGTCGATCTGGCCGAGCCCGGCGATGGTGGCCGGACACGGATCTTCGCTGGCTATAGCGGCTGGGGGCCAGGGCAGTTGGAGGCCGAGCTGGCCGCCGCGGCGTGGCTGGTGATTCCCGCGGAGTTGGACGACGTGCTGACGACGGAACCGAACTCCCTGTGGCGCCGGGTGTTGGCCCGCCAAGGCGGACGCACCGCGTGGCTGTCCCACGCGCCCGACGATCTCTCCGCCAACTGATCAACACCACCGCGAGCGCTGACCCCGACTGCAGCGAACTAACGCAGTGTGGCGCCCAGCTTGGTGACGGCGGCGATGATCTTGCGACGGACCTCGGCCAACTCGGTATCGGTCAGCGTCCGATCGGCGGCTTGCAGACGTACTCGGTACGCCAGGCTGCGCGAGGAGGAGTCACCGGCGCGGTAGACATCAAACAGTCGGCAATCGACGAGCAGCGCCCCCGCACCCTGGCGGATGGCCTTGTCGACCCGCTCGGCGGTGAGCTCGTTCGGGGCGACGAAGGCGAAGTCGACATCACTGGATGGGTAGCGGCTGGTCGGACGCCAGCGGGCGATCTTCGGTTCTTTGTCCAGCAAGGTCGTCAGGTTCAGCTCGATAATGGCGACCCGCTCGTCAACGTGGAATGCCTCGAGCACGTCGGGATGAACCTCGCCGATCGTGCCGACCACGTCGCGACCGACCAGCAGCGTGGCCGAGCGCGTCGGGTGCAGACCCGGAGGCGGTTGGGTTTGGTCCACCCGCGCACCCAATGACATCGCCGACGCGATCTCCCGCCACACCGCCATCGCCGCGGTTGCGTCGGAACCGGCGAGCACCACGCAGAGCACCTCGTGTTCGTCGGGCAGCTCGCCCTGACCGGGTGGATAGACTCGGCCAACCTCGAACAGGCGAACCTGCGGTTGGCGATGCGATTCGTTGAAGGCGATCGCCTTGAGCAGGCCGGGACGCAGCGAGGTGCGCAGCACGCTTTCGTCAGCGACCAGCGAGTTGACGATCCGCACGACAGGCCCGTCGAGCATCGCCCGATGGAGGTCGTCGTCGGCCAGGAAGGGGTTGGGCATCGCTTCGTCGATACCGAGGCCGAGCAGCACGTGGCGCAGCCGACGGCGGCGCTGCTGAACGGGGCTCAGCGTGCCGTGCAAAGTCGACTTGGGAACGGTCTTGCCAACGTTGCCGTAGCCATATTGCCGAGCGACCTCTTCGGCGATGTCCACATACGTTTGACAATCCGAGCGGTATGTCGGCACGCCGATCGTCAGCTCACCGACCCCCGATGTGGCGACCACGAAGCCAAGCGGCGCGATCAGATCGATGATCTGTTGCGCGCTGAGTTGCGTTCCCAGCCGGGCGTTGATTTGCGCCGCGCTGGTGATGACCGTCGTCGGCCGAGGAAAGGCGGCGGTGGTGACATCGCTCAACCCGTCGTGCACCGTCAAGTCGGGGCAGGTCAGCCGAAGGATCTCGACGAAACGCGCCGCCGCCGCAGCCATCCCATCCGGGTCGACGCCACGGTCGAAACGCATCGACGCCTCACTGCGCACACCGTGGCGGGTGACCGACTGGGCAATTCCAACCGGATCGAAGTAGGCGATCTCCAGCGCCACCGTGGTGGTTGTGGCCGAAACTTCACTGTCCAGCCCACCGATGATTCCGGCCAAACCGATCGGCGTATCGGTGGCATCGCAGATCAGCAGATCGTTCGGGCTGGCGGTGCGCACCACGCCATCCAGGGTCGTCAGTTGCTCCCCGTCGGAAGCCATGCGAATACGAAAGCCGTGACCGCCGAGCGTCTCCAGGTCGTAGGCGTGATTCGGCTGGTTGCATTCCAACATCACGTAGTTGCTGGCATCGACGATGTTGTTGATCGGGCGCATCCCCGCGGCGGTCAGCCGCGCTGCGACCCAGTCCGGCGATGGCCCGACGCGTAGACCGCTGATCACCCGCGCCGTGAACCGTGCGCAGCGATCACCGGCGACGATCTCGACCGAGGCGCGCCGTTCTGGGGCGCTGCCGACGAGCGCCGCGGGTTCGGGGGCCAGCGCCAGCCCGAGGCGCGCCGCAAGCTGGCGGGCAATGCCGCGGTGGCCGTAGCAATCGGGCATGTTGCGCGTCACGTCGGCGTCGTACACCGTCTCGGCACGCAGTCCGAGGACATCGCCATACGGTCGACCGAGCGGACTCTCGGCTGGCAGGATTAGGATCCCGCTGTGGTCGTCGCCCAAGCCCAGCTCTCGTGCGGAACAGAGCATGCCATCGCTGGCGATACCCAGGATTGGCTTCGGCTCGATCGCCCGTCCGTCGGGCATGACGGTGCCCGGAAGGGCCAGCGGGATCACGTCGCCAGCGGCCATGTTGAACGCCCCACACCACACGTGACGCTCGGTGCCGTCGCCGCTATCGACGAAGACACGATGGACCTTGGCCGCGTCGGGATGCGCTTCGGTGCGGATCACCCGCGCCGTGACAACGCCGTCGACGCAGGTACCGACGTGGTCGATACCTTCGATGGCGATACCAAGATCGGTCAGCGTCGCGGCGATTGCCTGGACATCATCGCCAGCCGGAACCAGCTCCGTGAGCCAGGAATGAACGACCTTCATCAGAACTGCTCCAGGAAGCGAACATCGTTGGTGTACATCTCACGCACGTCGCCAATCGCGTGACGCTCCTTGGCCATTCGGTCGATCCCGAAGCCGAAGGCGAACCCACTCCACTCATCGGGGTCCAGTCCCCCGGCGCGCAGCACGTTCGGATGAACCATCCCGCAGCCGCCAAGCTCCAACCATTCGCCCGACGGGGTCTGGATGTCGAACTCTGCTGACGGCTCGGTGAACGGGAAGTAGCTGGGGCGCAGTCGAGACGTGAAGTCCGATCCGAAGAACGCCTTGGTGAAGGCCTCGATCGTGCCGGCCAAGTCGGCCAAGGTGATGCCGCGGTCGATCACCAAGCCTTCGAGCTGGTGAAAGACGGCGAGATGCGTGGCATCGGTGGTCTCGTTACGGAAGACGCGCCCAGGCATCACGGCGTAGATCGGGGGCGGGGTGGTCTGCATCACCCGGATCTGCACAGGCGAGGTATGCGTGCGCAGCACGACGCTGCCCGGCGTGCCGTAGTCGACGTAGAAGGTGTCGTGCATGCTGCGCGCCGGGTGATCCGGCGGGAGGTTGAGCGCTTCGAAGTTGTGCCAGTCGGTCTCCACCTCGGGACCCTCGGCAACCTGGAAGCCGAGACCGATGAACACATCCTCCAGCCGTTCCCATGCCTGGGTGACGACGTGCGCATGGCCGCGACGGGGAACGTCGAGCACCTCAGTAAGATCGAGCCGTTCAGCTTCCAGCTGGACGGCGCGCTCGGCGGCGCGCAGCTCGGCACGACGCTCGCCCAGGCGCCGGTTCACCGAGGCAGTGGCCTGGTTCAGCGCCTGGCCAAATGTCTTGCGATCGTCGACATCAAGCTTGCCCAGCCCGGACTTGAGGGTGGCCAGCGTGCCCTTCTTGCCGAGCAACTCGGTTTCGAGCGTGCGCAGTTCGGCGACCGAGGCGGCGCCGTCGAGGCGCGCCAACGCGTCGGTGGTGGCCTGGTGGACCTGGTCAATCATCACCGGTGAAGCTATCGACGGCGGCGCTGACGAGCGACTTCAAACAGCAGGACGGCACCGGCCATGGCCACGTTCAGGCTCTCGGCCTGGCCCTGTTGGGGAATCGTGACCCACCGCTGGACGGCGGCATCGGGCGACAATCCGTGGGCCTCGTTGCCCAGCACGATCGCCACCGGGACGGTCAGGTCAACGTCGGTATAGACCTCACCGTGATGGGACGAGGTGGCGGTGGTAGCGGCACCGAGCATCCCAATCTGCGCCCAGGTCATCGTCGCCAGCGGTACCCGAAACAACGATCCGGCGCTGGCCCGGACAACCTTCGGGTTGTACACATCCACCGAGCCGGGCGTCAGCAGCACGGCTTCGGCGCCGGCCGCCTCGGCACAGCGAATGATCGTGCCGGCATTGCCCGGGTCGCTCAGCTGATCGACGACGACCACGAAGCTCGGCCGCTCGGGTACCGGCAGGTCACGCATCGCGACCTCGGCGAGCACCGGCTGCGGGGTTGTCGTGCTGGCGACACGTTCGATGACATTTGGACCCAGGTGGTGGATCGTGCCGGACGAGCCCACCGGTTCACCGTGGGGCGCCACATATTGGGCGATGACCTCCCACCCGGCGTCGATCGCTTGAGCGATCAGCGACGGCCCTTCGACCACGAAGCGACCCTCGTCGGAACGCGAACTGCGGCGCCCCAGGAGGCGCCGCAGTCGTTGAACCTTTGGGTTCGAGAAGGTCAGGGCTTCGCTCAGAGCGCTGCCTTGGCCGCCTCGACGATGGCCTTGAACGCCGTCGGGTCGGTGACAGCCAGATCGGCCAGCCCCTTGCGGTCGATCTCGATCCCGGCCGCATTCAGCCCAGCGATGAACCGGCTGTAGCTGATGTCTTCCAGGCGGCAGGCAGCGTTGATCCGCTGGATCCACAGCCGGCGCATCTCGCCCTTCAGGGCGCGGCGGTCGCGGAATGCGTACTGGCCACTGCGCATGACCTGCTCGTTGGCCGCGCGTACGGAGCGGCTCTTGTTTCCGTAATACCCCTTGGCCCGTTCCAGGACCTGCTTGCGGCTCTTCTTGGCGCCTACGGCGCGTTTGACGCGTGCCATTGTTCTGTCTCCTCGTTCCTCTGTATCAGTTCTGGGTAGGTCGTCTCAGCGCTCGCCGAGCAGTCGCTTGATCTTCTTGGCGTCGCCGGGGTGCACGTCGACCATCCCGTCGAGGCGGCGGGTGCGCGTCGAGGGCTTCTTTTCGAATAAGTGCTGGCGGTTCTGCTGCAAGCGGCGCAACTTGCCGGTGCCGGTCTTGCTGAACCGCTTCGCCGCGGTCTTGGACGTTTTCATCTTGGGCATGGTGGATCCTTGGTTTTCGGGGGGTGCCGGTCTCGGCGGACGAGGCCGACTAGTTGGTGTCGGCTGCACTCGGCTCGCTGGCAGGAGGCGACGCTTCCGTCGCGGCAGGTGCCGGCTCGCTGGGTGGTGCAGCCGTTTCGGCAGCGGCTGCCGGCGCATCGCTGCTTGCCGGCTTCGGTGCCTTGACGGGCTTCGGTGGAATCTTCTTTTCGGGTGCCAGGACCATCGTCATGTTGCGACCTTCCAGCCGGGCTTGTGTTTCCAGCTTGCCCAGGCCGTCGAGTTGTTCGAGGACCGCATCGAGAATCTTCGAACCCAGTTCCGGGTGGGCCATTTCGCGGCCGCGGAACTGCAGGGTGACTTTGACTTTGTGTCCGTCATTTAGAAAATCGCGGGCGTGGCGAACCTTGGTGTCGAAGTCGCCCTTGCCGATCTTCGGTCGGAACTTGACCTCTTTGATCGACACATGGACGGTCTTCTTGCGAGACTCCTTGGCCTTTTGACTTTCCTCGTAACGAAACTTGCCGTAGTCCATGATCCGGCACACTGGCGGCGTCGCCATCGGGGCGACTTCGACCAGATCGAGATCTTGCTGGCGGGCCAGGCTGAGCGCTTCCGGAAGTGCTTTGATACCAAGCTGGCTTCCATCGGAACCGATCAGGCGAACTTCGCGAGCGCGAATGCGGTCGTTAAACCGGTGCTCGGGTTGCTGCGGCGGTGCTATGACATGCTCCTGTGCAAGTGGCGCTATTCCTCCGTGAGATGTATGGGTGTGACCATGCGAAGCCACCAACCCGATCCCCGGACCGCTACTGCGAGCCTGAGTCGACATGGAGACCTGGACGCACCGACCGTCGAAACGGTTGTGGCCAGGTGGGGGCGACGGCCCCACTTCGCGTGACGTTGTCGGGCGGTTAGCCTAGCAACACGTGGAACCCGATGACACCAGCGCAGATGGAAACCGGCAGATCACCGATGACCTGGATGCGCAGATCGATCAGACGCAGGAGGCGATCGCCGAAGTCCGCGCCCAGCTGGCCGGCGTTCCCGCCGAGGTCGTCGTCTCCAACCACGCGATGGGCCTGTATGAGCTGGCCGCGATTCACCTCAGCGCCACGCCACCGAATCTGCCGGCCGCGGCGCTGGCGATCGACGCCCTTGGCTGTCTGGTCGAGGGTCTTGGCGAGCGCCTCGGCGAATCCGCGTCGGTGTTGACCGACGCCCTGGCCAACATCCGGATGGCCTTCGTCCAGGTGAAGTCCGCCCACACCTCGGGCTGATCCACCGGCGCGGGCAAACCGTTGCTCGCTAATCGGGCAAACGTCTGCCCGCGGGGCGGGTAGCGCTGGGTGACGGGCGATAAAAGCGGCCGATCGGCGCGGCGCGCACCCGGTTGTCGCGAATCGTCACGCCTTCGGCGCGCAGCAGCGACGCTTGTTCAGCCTCGGCCCCGGGACACAGCCGACCGACCGAGTTGACGACGCGCCACCACGGGGCGTCGTGGTTTCCGCCGAGCAGGGTGCCCACCAGGCGGGCCCGGCCTGGATATCCGGCGGTGGCGGCAACGTCGCCGTAGGTGGTGACCTCGCCGGGTAACAGCGAGTGGAGGACGGCGAAGATCTCGGCGTCGCGGTCCATCAGCGCTTGTGCACCACGCTGGCCACCTGCCGACCGAGGTGGAAGCTGAGTGCGGCGACGACTGGCTGGCCAACGTCGATCCGCCGGGTTCCGTCGGTGATCGCTACGCAATGGAACGAGACCGGCGCGTCGTTGTCCAGGGTGATTACTCCCAGACCGGTCCACACGTCGAACTCCGTGACCGATCCAGTACGCATGATCAGCGTCCTATGGGATGATCTTGGAGATCGGGAGTTCCAGGATTGCGCTGGCTCCGGCGTCTTTCAGGGCGGGGATCAACACGTTGATCTGCGACTTGGCGACGACGGTTTCGACGGCGTACCCGCCACCGGCCAGCTCGCTGACGGTGGGCGATTTCATCGACGGCAGAATCGCAACAACAGCGTCGAACTGCTCAGCACCGACGTTGAGCTTGACCAGCACCTGGCCGCGAGCGTCCAGCGTGCCATTCAGCAGGATCATCAGCTGGTCCATCGCGTGACGCTTGTCCGGGTCGGCATAGGCGTCCTTGTTGGCGATCACTTCGGTGTAGCTGGTGAGCATCTCGTCGATGATCCGCAGCCCGGCGGCGCGCAATGCCCGGCCGGTCTCGGTGATATCGACGATGCAATCGGCAATGTCGGGGATCTTTGCCTCGCTGGCGCCATACGAGAGGCGGATATCGGCATCGATCCCGCGTTCGGCGAAATAGCGCCGGGTCAGTTCGGGATACTCGGTGCTGACCCGCACGCCGTCGCCCAGGTCGGCGACGGTTTTCGCTGGTGAGTCACCAGCGACGGCGACGACGACGCGGATCGGCAGCGAGGTGGCCTTTGAATAGCGCATCTCCCCCAGGCTGACCACATCGCTGGCGGTCTCTTCAACCCAGTCGCGCCCGGTGATCCCGATGTCGAACAACCCCTCGGCCACATAGGAAGGGATCTCCTGCAGGCGCAGGATACGCACCTCGGCGATACGCGGATCAGCGATCGTTGCCTTGTATTCGACCGACGACGACCGGGAAACGGTCAGATCGGCGGCAGCGAACAACTCCATCGTCGCCTTCTCGAGCGAACCTTTGGGAAGCACCAATCGCAGCACGATTGGCCAGGCTATCGCTGGTCAGTGTCCCGAGGGCTGGTCATTCAACAGACGCAAGGCGTGGGCAAGAACGTCGGCCACCGCCTGGAACTGCTCGACGCAGCCCTTGGTCGAGCCCGGCGTGTTGATCACGATGCTGGTTCCGACGATCCCGGCCACGCCGCGCGATAACCGACCGAGCGGGTTGATCGCCCGCATCGCTTCGGCCAGACCGGGGGCCGGGCGCTCGACGACCTGCATCGTGCCTTCGGGCGTCTGGTCACGCGGGGCAAAGCCCGTGCCGCCGGTGGTGATCACCAGCCCGGCGAAACCGGCGCACAGATCGGTCAACGCGGCAGCGACCGACTCGACGCCGTCGGCGCACACCAGTCGGCGGTCGACGTCGAACCCGGCATCGGCCACCGCACCGGCCAGCGCCTGGCCGCTGAGGTCGTCGCGCGTCCCGTGGACCACGCCGTCGCTAACGGTCAGGATTCGGGCCGGCCAGCGCTGCGTGTCGCTCATCGAGGGCCAGGCTAGTTGGGCCCGCCGGCCCTCCGGCGGCGAACCAGATCCGGCAATAACTCACCGATCGAGCCGCGCACGATCACGTCGGCGAGGTCATCCATGCCCGTCGGCTCGGCGTTGACGATTACGATCTTCGCCCCGTGGTTGGCGGCATGCGGGACGACCCCGGCGACTGGATAAACCTGCAGGGTCGAGCCGACAGCGATCAGCGTGTCGCAGCGCCCGGCAACCTCAAAGGCCCGATCGATCACCTCCGGCACCAGACTCTGGCCAAAGCTGATCGTGTCGCTCTTCAGGATCCCGCCGCAGCGTTCGCAGGGGGGATCCTGCTCGCCGAGACGGACCCGCTCCAGAATCTCGTCCATTGGCCGGCGGTCGTGACACTGCCAGCAGATCGTGAACCGTGACGTGCCGTGAACCTCGATCACATCGATGTCGTCGAGTCCGGCGGCCTGGTGCAGACCATCGACATTCTGGGTGATCACCGCTACCAGGCGTCCTTGGCGGCGCAGCTCGGTGACCGCCGCGTGCCCCTGATTTGGGTCAGCCGACCACATCCGATGGTCGATCCGGTTGCGCCACGCCAAGATTCGGACCCGCGGGTCGTCGAGGTAGTGGCTCAACGTCGCCGCCTTCTCGGCAGCGGGATTGCGCGTCCACACGCCGTTTGGGCCGCGGAAGTCGGGGATCCCACTATCGGTGGAGATCCCCGCACCGGTCAGCACCACGATCCGCTCAGCCGCATCGACAATCTGTCGAGCCCGGTCGATGTCGATCATCCGCGCACCATACCTACCGCGACCAATCCGCCCGTCGATCGGCACCCTGCTTTCGCCAGCGGACCAGTGTCATCCCATCGGACTGGTCGTCGGGCAGCAGCCGCCAGCCGTGGCGCCAGGGATGCCACGCACTCCCGGGCGATGTCGTATCGACCTCGAAACCAACGGGTGTGGAATGTTCGACCGATTCGGCGGCGGTCAACGTGCACACGCTGTACACCAGCGTTCCACCCGGACGTACGAGCGGCGCGGCAGCAGCGAGCAGTTGGGTCTGCAAACCGGCGAGGTGGTGGATGTCAGCTGGCTGAATTCGCCAGCGTGCGTCCGGACGCCGGCGCAGCGAGCCGAGGCCGCTGCACGGTGCGTCGATCAACACCCGGTCGAACGACTCCACGGCGAACGGCGGTTGCGTGCCGTCGGCAACGATCGGTGACACATCGCTGCGCAACGTGCGCACGTTGTGAGCAATCAAACCGACACGCGCCGCGTTGACGTCGGCGGCCACCACCCACGCGTCGCGATTGGCGATGCCCGTGGCCTTCCCGCCGGGTGCCGCACAAAGATCGAGGATCCGCTCTCCGGGTTGCGCACCGACAGCGTCGACCACCCATTGCGACCCGGTGTCTTGGATGTAGCCGTCGTCGCGCCGGTGGGTCACGGCAGGATCGTTCATCGCCCGCAGCGCCAGCTCGCCATCATCGTCCCCGAGTTCGGCGCGCAGGGCGGCGACGATCCAATCCGGGTAGCTGAGCACTTCGCCAAGAGAGCCGGACCATTCCATAGGTTCACGGATCACCCGGCGGAGCACGGCGTTGACGAAGCCTCGTTCGGCCTTCGGGGCGAGTTGCACCGTTTCGTTCACCGCGCCATGCGCGGCAGTCCCGGCAAAGTGCAACTGGTAGGCGCCCATCCGCAGCAGCGTGCGGATCGTCGGCCGTGGCGGACGCTGCAGAAAGCGGTCGACCAGCGCATCGCATGCTCGGCGCATGCGCGTCGTCCCGTAGACGATGTCGGTCACAAAGCCGCGGTCCCGGAGATCCAGCTCGCCGTCGGCGAGCGCGGCGGGAACGACCAGGTTGGCGTACGCCCCGTGATGGTCGATACGCACCAGACAGTCGTACGCAACCCGACGCGGGTTGACGGTCATTCGCCGAGCTGCTCGACGGGTTGCAGCCGCGCCCCGCGAGCGAAGTCGGTGAACTCCATCGGCGGTTTGCCTTCGGGCTGAACGCGCACCAGGCGCAGTCCGCCGACCACGCCATCGACCAGCTGGTTGGAAATCTGGTCACCGACGACCTCGGCCTGGTGAACCTTCAAGCGTCTGCCGTGCAGCGTGGTCCAGGCTCCGCCGAGGCGGATTAGCCGGTCGATCTGGACCACCGGGCGGGACCAATCGATGCGCAGTTCGCCCGGGTCGAGCTTCGACGCGTAGGTCGGTTCGCCTGCCTGCGCCACTGGCGTACCGAGACCATTGCGCAATCCGTCGATCAGCAGCTGCGTTCCGGCGTCGACCAAACGTCCACGCAGCTGATCGGCGGTCGCGGCCGCGCCGATCGGCACCTCGACCATCGAATACACCGGTCCGGTGTCCAGGCCCTCGTCGAGCTGCATCAGGCTGACCCCAGTGACCTCGTCGCCGGCAAGGAGGGCGCGTTCGACCGGCGCCGCGCCACGCCAGCGCGGCAGCAGCGAGAAGTGCAGATTCACCATTGGAATCTCGGCCAAGACGTGGGGTCGGATGAGCTGTCCGAAGGCGACGACAACGCCCAGGTCGATGCCCAATCCCAATAGATCGTCGACACGGTGGTGGACCTGTAAGCCAGCGTCGAGGGCGGCCTGCTTGACCGGGCTCGGCGACAGGGTCGAGCCGCGACCACGGCGCGCATCGGCGCCGGTGACGACGTCGGTGACCTGGAACCCCGCGTCCACCAACGCCAGCAACGGTGGCACCGCCATCTGCGGCGTGCCCAGGTACGCCAGACGTGTCATTGCTCGACCCGCCGAATCAGCTGAGCCCGATCCTTCGCCGTAACGGCTGTTCAGCGGGACGCTCGATCATTCGCCGATAGTCGGCCAGGGCTGCCTTGCGCTGGTCGGGCTGCATCCGATCAAACATCAGCACGCCCTGTAGGTGGTCGATCTCGTGCTGAAACATCCGCCCGAGCAATTCGTCGACCTGAAATTCGATGACTTCGCCTTCTAAGGAAAGGCCGCGCACGTGGACGTGATTTGGTCGCAGCATTTCCACGTACAGGCCGGGAATGCTGAGACAGCCCTCCTCGTAGACCCATTCACCGTCCGATTCGACGATTTCGGGATTGATGATCGCCATCGGCTCGTCGTCGATGTCCCACACCACGATCTGGCGTTGAATACCAATCTGCGGGGCAGCCAAGGCCAACCCGTTCTTGCTGCTGTACAGCGAATCGAACATCGAATCGACCTGACGAATGACCTTGCCGTCGACATCCGCAACCGGTGCCGACTTGCTGTTCAGCACAGGGTCGCCATAGGTGCGAATCGGCTTGGGCATGCGTGCCAGGCTACAGACGCCATGAGCGCGCACTACTTCGACGACGACCCGGCGGTCGGTTCCGCACCCAAACGAGTCGAGTTGATCGTGGCCGGACAAACCCTGCAGATCGACACCGACCGCGGCGTGTTCGGCTACGGCGTCGTCGATCGCGGAACGCGCTACCTGATCGATCACGCCCCGGCCCCGCCGACCACCGGCGACCTGCTCGACCTTGGCTGCGGCAGCGGTGCGATCGCCCTGGCCCTGGCAACGCGCTCGCCCGGCGCGCACGTGTGGGCCGTCGACGTCAACGCCCGGGCGCGGGCCCTGTGTGCGGCCAACGCGGCCCTCAACGGAGTCACCACGATCACGACCATCGACGGACTCGATGGCGTCGATGCAGCGGTGCAGTTCGATGCGATCTGGAGCAACCCTCCGATCCGCGTTGGCAAGGCGGTGCTGCACGAGATGCTGCTCACCTGGCTGCCACGGCTTCGGCCTGGTGGCACAGCAACCCTGGTGGTCCACAAGCACCTTGGGTCAGATTCTTTACAGCGCTGGCTCGACACCCAGCGCTACCCGACGACCCGCTTGTCATCCCACGCTGGGTATCGGTTGTTGCGCTGCGAGCGGGCGGATTAGCGCGGCGGATCGATGGCGATCCGCAGCGTGGTCGAGCGCGGCAGCCCGCCGAGCACGTCGGCCAACGTCTCCCAATCCGCGGCGCGGACCAACAACGCGTCGCCGTCGGGCGCCAGCTGCACTCTGTCGGTGGCGCCGAGCTGCGACGTCGCCTCGGCGACCGAGGACCCGGTCAGCTTGGCGAGCCCGGCGAACGGTGGCAGACCAAGCAGTCGGCGGGTGCCGAGCTCGCTCGAGATGAAGCGCGCCGGATCGGCCAGCACCGCGGCGCGCAGCACCGGGTGGTCCGGTAAGCGAGTCTCGACCAGGACCCTGCCGCCGCGTTCGCGTGGTCCGACCATCCTCGCCGCACGCATCAGCAGCGTCATCGCCTGCTCACCGGCGCGGTAGCGCGGCGCGAGCAGCTCGGTATCGAAGTCCAAGAATGCCACCCGGTCGACGCCGCTGACGCGGTGCAGGGCTGCCTCCGTGCCGACGTACACGTCACCGTCGGGCAGCTCATCGGTCTCGGCAGTGATCGACAACACCGGCCGGGCTGCGGCCGCAGTGAGTTCTTCGGCGAGGCGGCTGACGCCCGGGCGGACGTTGGCCAGCGCCGTGCTGGAGCACGATTGGCACACTGCCGGCCGCTGCGCCCCGCAGCGCACACAGTGCAGGCTGTCGTCGCCGCGTTGGGCGACGGTGGCCCCGCAGGGGATGCAGCGGATCAGCGCGGCACACGACCGACAGGCCAACAGACGCGACCGGCCCGGCGTGTTGAGCACGCACAGCACCCGCTTGCTGTGGTCGCGCAACGCGGCGATTACCGGGGATGAGAGCTGGCGGCGGCGCCACGGCTCGACGTCGTTGCGATCGATAATATCGATGATCGGCCAGCGCCCCGCCAGTGAACTGGACGCCGCACCGCCGCTTTGCGCCCTCGCCGCCCACACCGCAGTCACGGTCGGTACGGGCGACACCAGGGTGCACGGCACCGACCAGCGCCGGCACCGTTCCAGCAGCACATCTCGAGCGTGCCAGGTCGGGCTGCGTTCCTCCTGCAGCGCCTCGTCGTGTTCGTCCAAGATCACGACCCCAGCCAATGCTGCAACCCGGGCCCACGCGGCCCGCCGAGTGCCGACCACCACCTGCGCCGCGCCCCTGGCAGCGGCCGCTCACTGCTCCGGCCAACGGGCCACCGAGTAGCCGCGGCGGGCCAAACGATTGGCCAGCGCGGTGCTGCCAGCGATCGAGGGATGCAGCACCAGAACCTGACCGCCGCTGGCACCGGCGTCGATCGCCTTGACCACGGTCGGGAGCGGATCGTCGCTGGGTGCCAGGCGAACCAACGCAACCTGAGCCTCGGGCGAGGTTGTCGCGAGCGTGGCGATCGGCGGGAACGAACCGGACATGTTCGTGTCCGGCGAGGCGGCGATCAGCAGCGGGCGGATCCGACCGGCCACCCAGCGGTGCGCAGCCCAGCCGGCAAGGTCGATCAGCTCGGCCGACGGACCCGCGCCCGAGCGCTTGAGCAGCGGCCGCAGCCGGTCGCTGGCAACGTCGGACGCTGATGGAAAATCGACCACCCAGCCGCGTATCCGGCGGCCGTGCAGCTCGATGCGCACAACATCGCCGATCGCCAGCTCGGTTCCGATCGCGCCGAACAAGTCCGGAATCAAATAGTCGAACTGTTTGTCCAGTCCGGTGACGTCGGGGACGATCCGGGCGATGCGCACCGCGTCAGCGCTCAGCGACGGGAGCCTTGTCGTCGATCAGACGCCGACGGCCTTCATGAATTCTTCGAGGCGACTGAGCTGCTCCCAAGTGAAGACGTCCAGGCTGCGACCGAAGTGCCCATAGGCCGCCGTCTTGCGGTAGATCGGGCGCTTCAGGTTCAGGTCGCGGACGATCGCCGCCGGGCGAAGGTCGAAAACCTCGCGCACCGCGGGAACAATCTTGTCCGGGTCGACCTGCTCGGTACCGAACGTCTCGACCAGGATGCTGACCGGGTGGGCCATCCCGATCGCGTAGGCGACCTGCACTTCGCAGCGCTTGGCGGCGCCAGAGGCGACGACGTGCTTGGCCACCCAGCGCGCCGCGTAGGCCGCCGAACGATCGACCTTCGACGGGTCCTTACCGCTGAACGCACCGCCGCCATGACGGCCCATGCCCCCGTAGGTGTCGACGATAATCTTCCGTCCGGTCAGACCGGTGTCGCCGTGTGGGCCGCCGATCACGAACTTGCCGGTCGGGTTGATGTGCACGCCGTAATTGCTGTCGGCGAACTCGGCGGGGATCACCGGGCGGATGACTTGCTCGATCAGGTCGGGACGAATCACCGAATCGCGATCGATCCCGTCCTGGTGCTGGGTGGAGACCAGCACCTGGGCGATCTCGACTGGACGACCATTTTCGTAGTTGATCGTCACCTGCGTCTTGCCGTCAGGCCGCAGGTACGGCAGGGCCCCCGATTTACGCACATCAGACAACTTCTCGGCCATCCGATGGGCGAGCCAGATCGGCAACGGCATCAGATCGACGGTCTCGTCGCAGGCGTAGCCGAACATCATTCCCTGATCGCCGGCGCCCTGCAGATCAAGCTGATCCTCGGCTGAGCCGCTGGTGCGTACCTCTTCGCTCTTGTCCACGCCCTGGGCGATATCGACGCTCTGTTCGTCGATCGACACGATCACGCCACAGGTGTTCCCGTCGAATCCGTAGGCGGCGTTGTCGTAGCCGATCGAATTGATCACCTCGCGGGCCACCTTAGGAATGTCGACATAGTCGCCGGCCGTGGTGATTTCGCCAGCGACCACGCACAACCCGGTGGTCAACAACGTCTCGCAGGCAACCCGGGCGTGAGGGTCGACCTTGAGGAACGCGTCGAGGACGGCGTCGCTGACCTGGTCGGCCATCTTGTCCGGGTGTCCTTCGGTGACGCTCTCCGAGGTGAACGTGAACTTGCTCACGAGATAGCTCCTGTGCTTTCTGACGATCGGGGGTTCGTGCGCAGGGCGATCACTTCGTCGATGATCGCTCGGGCGATGTCTGCCTTGCTGGAAAGGGCAACGGTCGTGACCGCACCGTCGGCGCGCAGCAAGGTTACGGCGTTGGTGTCGTGTTGAAATCCAACGCCGGGTTGACCGACGTCGTTGACGACGATCATGTCAAGGTTTTTGCGGCGCAGCTTGCCAGTGGCGTTGCCGACGGGATCGTCCGTCTCGGCGGCGAAGCCAACCAGGATCTGGCCAGCGGGTTTGTTGGCCCCGAGGCCGGCGAGGATGTCGGGCGTCGCCTCAAGCTCGATGCGCGGCGCGCCTTGGTCCTTTTTCAGCTTGTTGGCGGCAGGGTTGACCGGGCGGAAGTCGGCGACCGCAGCCGCCATCACCACCACCTGAGCATCGTCGGCCAGCTCGTTCATTGCCACCTGCATCTGCGCCGCCGTCTCGACCGAGCGAACGGCGACATTCGGGGGAACCGGCAGGTCAACGGTGGTGACCAGGCACACGTCGGCGCCGCGCTGGGCCGCGGCAGCGGCCACCGCGTAACCCTGCTTGCCACTGCTGCGATTGGCGATCACCCGCACGGCGTCGATCGGCTCGCGGGTGCCGCCCGCGGAAACCACGACACGCACACCGCGCAATGGCGCACCGGCGAGGATCTGCTCAGCCTGGGCGACGATGCGTTCGGGAGCAGCCAGCCGGCCGCGGCCGATGTCCCCGCCAGCCAAGCGCCCATCTTCCGGCTCGACGACGTGCACGCCGCGAGCCAGCAGGGTGGCGATGTTGTCCTGCACCGCAGGGTGTTCCCACATCTCGGTGTGCATCGCCGGGCAGATCAGCACCGGCGCGCGAGTAGCGAGCAGGGTGTTGGTCAACAGATCGGTGGACAGCCCGGCCCGGTACGCGGCGATCAGCCGGGCGGTGGCGGGGGCGACCAGAATCAGGTCTGCCCCTTGGCCCAGCAGGGTGTGCGGGATCGGCGAATCCTCGTTCCACAAGCTGGTCTGCACTGGCTCGCTGGCCAGCGCGGACAGGGTGGTCTTGCCCAGGAAACGCTCCGCTCCCTTGGTCATCACCGGGACGACGTGGGCACCAGCGTCGACCAGTCGGCGGCTCACTTCCACGGCCTTGTAGGCAGCGATGCCCCCGGTGACACCGAGAACAATGCGTTTGCCGCGCAGCACGCCGCTAGTCATCGAGGACGGGGCTCAATCAGCCGTTGTCGTTCAATCAGCCGTTGTCGACAGCCACAGCGAGCTCGTCGCCTTCAACCTCGGTTGCTTCGGCCTCGTCGGCGACGACGACTTCATCGGGCACGTCGCCGCGCACGATCTTGTCAGCAGCGATCTCTTCGAAGCTGATGCTCAGCGGCTTACGGGCGATCGAAGACACCTGCGGCGGCACCATATGGCCAAGGCCGTCACCGAGCTGATTGAAGTACGAGTTGATTTGCCGGGCGCGGCGGGCGGCCAGGGTGACCAGGGAGAACTTCGAATCGACGCGACCGAGCAGTTCCTCGATCGGCGGGTTCATCATCGTGTCGTGAGCGGCGCGCGGCATGGTTCCTCCTGAAACTCCCCAACTTGGGGCACTGCATTCTACCTGGTTGGCTGGCGATGACCGTCGATCAACGCGAGCATCTCGTCGACGGTCTGTTCGAGATCGTCGTTGACGACGACGTGATCAGCGATCGCCAGCCCGACGGGCTCTTCGTCGACTGCCTTCTTCAGCCGCTTGGCGACGTGCTCGTCGCTGTCCCCGCGACCGCGCAGCCGGCGTTCCTGCTCGGCCCGCGACGGGGGGAGGATAAAGATCAGAATCGCTTCGGGATGTTGCGCCTTGACCTGCTGGGCGCCGTCGACTTCGATCTCGAGCACGACATCACGCCCATCGTGCGACGGAGTCGGCGTGCCGTAGTAGTTGTCGAGAAATGACGTCCATTCCAGGAAGCCACCCTCGGCGATGCGTTGCTCGAAGTCACGGCGCGTACAAAACACGTACGCCTCTGCTGACTCCTGTGGCCGCCGCTGCCGCGTGGTCCACGACCGGCTGAGAGCCAGCTGTGGATCACGGCGGGCAAGCGCTTCGACGATCGTGCCCTTGCCGACCCCTCCGGGTCCGGACACGACGATGATCAGGGGATCAGCCAAGCTGGTCGAGCAGAGCTTGTTTCTGCTGCTGACCGAGGCCCTGGACCCGACGATTCTCGGCGATACCGATGTCTTCCATCAGCTTGCGTGCTTTTACCTTGCCCACGCCGGGGAGTGATTCGAGCAACGAGACGACCTTCAACTTGCCAACGGTGTCGTTGGTCATGTTCAACGCCTCGGGCAAGGTGACCGAGCCGTTCTTCAACTGGTTCTTGAATTCGGCGCGGGCGGTACGTGCCTCGGCGGCCTTGGCCAACGCTGCAGCGCGCTGTTCCGGGGAGAGCTGTGGTGGTGTTGCCATGGCTACGACCCTAGCTCCGAACCCTCCGCGGAGGGACGTCATTGCGCCGACGCAACGAAGGTCACACCGATCAACAAACATCCGGGTGGGCGGCTCCAACCAGGTCCGATAGGCGGGCGACCGAGTGCTCGGCGAGCCAGGCGCGCACGCCGTCGAGGACCCGGGCCGAGGCTCGTGGGTCGGCAAAGGATGCGGTGCCGACCTGCACGGCGCTGGCTCCGGCGAGGATCAGTTCGATCGCTGACCAGCCATCGCTGACACCGCCCACACCGATGATCGGCACGGTCGGCAGTGCCGCGTGGACGTCATAAACGGTGCGCACGGCGACGGGATGAACCGGCCGACCGCTGTAGCCGCCGCCATGGCCGGGTCCCGCAAACGTGCCCAACAGCGGGCGTCTCGTCGCCGGATCGATCACCATCCCGAGCAGGGTGTTGATCAGCGTCACCGCCTCTGCTCCAGCGTCGATCACCGCCGCGGCCACGTCGACGACTCGATCAGTGTTGGCGCTGAGCTTGGCCCAACGCGGCACGCCACAGGCGTACGTGGCCCGCAGCACCTCCGCCGAGAGCGCCGCATCGTGGGCAAAGATCCCCCGACGGCCTTCCAGATTGGGACAGCTCAGGTTGACCTCGACAGCCAGGAGCTGCGCGGCGATCGGGGCCAGCAGTTCGGCGGCGCGCTGGTAGTCGTCCACCGATCGACCCCAAATGCTGACCACCAACGGGATCCCCGCCAGGGCGGGCAGATCATCGACGATCCAGCGCTGGATTCCCGGGCCCTGCAAGCCGATCGCGTTGAGCATCCCATCACCGGCCACATGCACCCGCGGGGCAGGGTTGCCTGCCCAGGGAAACGCCGCCAGCGACTTGACAACGTGCGCACCCAACGAACGCAGATCAACGTACCGCCCCAGCTCGGTGCCGTGGCCAGCGGTACCGCTGGCAGTCATCACCGGGTTCGCCAGGGTGATCGATCCAACGCGACTCGTCAGATCGATCGATGAAGGGTCCATGTTCACGCAGATCTGGTGCTCATCGCAGATATTCCTGCAGTGAACGCACCGACATCGTCTGCCCTGACTGTTCGGCCATCCCTTCAACCGCCGCCAAGGCGGCATCGACCGTCGTAACCAACGAGATTCGGTGGTTGCTGGCGGCCTTGCGGATCTGCTCACCGTCGGTGCGTCCGCCACGCCCCTGTGGGGTGTTGATCACGAAGTTGATCTCGCCGGTCGCGATCAGGTCCACGGCGGTGACACCACCGGCCGGCTCCCCTTCGACCTCGCTGACCTTGGCGACCGTGCCCTCGACGACGACGCCGAAGCGAGCCAGGTAATCGGCGGTGCCGCGTGTGGCGACGATGCCCAAGCCGAGGGCATGCAAGCGGCTGGCGACGACCAACCCTGCGGGCTTGTCGCGGTCGGCGAGCGACAGAAACACCGTGCCACTGGTGGGCAGCACGGTGCCGGCACCAAGCAGGGCTTTATAGAACGCCCGCCCGAAGCTGACGTCGATGCCCATCACCTCGCCGGTCGAGCGCATCTCTGGGCCCAGCGCGGCATCAACGTCAGGGAACCGGCTGAACGGCAGCACGGCTTCCTTGACGGCAACGTGGCCATTGCTGGTCGGCTCGCGCAGCACGCCTTCGGCACGCAGTTCGGCCAGGGTGGCGCCAAGCATTACCCGGCTGGCCACCTTGGCCAACGCCACACCGGTGGCCTTGGCCACGAACGGCACGGTCCGGCTGGCCCGTGGGTTGGCCTCGATCACAAACACCGAGGTGCCGGCGACGGCGTACTGCACGTTGATCAGACCGCGCACATCCAGCGCCGCAGCGATCGAGCGGGTGTAGGCCTTGATGACCTCGACGACCCAGTCGGGCAGCGTTTGCGGTGGGATCGCGCAGGCCGAGTCGCCGCTGTGCACGCCGGCCTCCTCGACGTGTTCCATCACGCCACCGATCAGCACCTCGCCGGTGTGGTCGCGGATCGCGTCGACGTCGACCTCGGTTGCGTCTTCTAGGAAGCGGTCGATCAACACGGGGCGTTCGGCGCTCAGTCCTCCCTCACGCCCAAGGCTGCCGAATCCGGCGAGTTCATCCATCGCCTGGGCGAGATGGGCGTGATCGTGAACGATCTGCATCGCCCGCCCACCCAGTACATAGCTCGGACGGACCAGCACGGGGAAACCGATGCTGTCGACGATCGCCCTGGCCTGTTCGAGGGTCACCGCCGTGCCGCCGGGAGGTTGCGGAATCTGCAACGACGCGCACAGCTGGTTCCACTTCTCGCGATCCTCGGCCAAGTCGATCGACTGCGGTGATGTGCCAGCGATCATCTCGCGGGGGATCAAGCCGCTGAGCTTCAGCGGGGTCTGGCCACCGAGCGAGACGATCACTTTTGGTGCCACGCCGCCCGCCGCGGCGGTTTCGGCGTCCAGCACGTTGGACACGTCCTCGAGGGTCAACGGCTCGAAATACAGACGATCGCTGGTGTCGTAGTCGGTGCTGACAGTTTCCGGGTTGCAGTTGACCATCACGGTTTCGAAGCCCGCCTCGCGCAGTGCGAACGAGGCGTGTACGCAGCAGTAATCGAACTCGATTCCCTGGCCGATTCGGTTCGGGCCACTCCCCAGGATCACCACGCGGGGTCGGTCGCTGGGACGCACCTCGCTGTCGTCTTCGTAAGTGCTGTAGTGATACGGCGTCTCGGCGGCGAACTCTGCCGCGCACGTATCAACGGTCTTAAACACCGCGGCGACACCGGCGGCGAGGCGCAGCTGGCGCACCGAGGCCTCGTCGATCGACCACAGGTATCCGAGCTGAGCATCGCTGAAGCCGAGCTGTTTGGCCCGTCGCCACTGCCGCTTGGTCATCTGCTGCGGCTGGATGTCGGCCAGCGCCCGGCGCTCGTCCGTGACCATCGCCATCTGATCGAGGAACCACGGATCGATCTTGGTGGCCTCGAATACCCGCTCCGTCGGCAGCCCGCGGCGTAACAGTTCGCCGACCTGGAACAGCCGATCGGGGGTCGGGATCGCCGCGCTGGCCAGCAAGGCATCGTCATCAACCTCGGCGAGCTGTGCTTCGTTCGGATCACAGCCGAGCCCGTAACGGCCCTGCTCCAACGAGCGCAATGCCTTCTGCAGGCTCTCGGGAAAGGTGCGCCCAATCGCCATCACCTCACCCACCGACTGCATCTGGGTGCCCAACACGCCCGACGTCCCGGGCAGCTTCTCGAACGCCCAGCGCGGCACCTTGGTGACGACGTAGTCGATGCTCGGCTCGAAGCAGGCCGGGGTCTGCTTGGTGATGTCGTTGGCGATTTCGTCGAGCGTGTAGCCGACGGCCAACTTGGCGGCAATCTTGGCGATCGGGAAACCGGTGGCCTTCGACGCCAGCGCCGACGATCGCGAGACCCGCGGGTTCATCTCGATCACGACCTGGCGGCCGCTGACCGGGTCGACCGCGAACTGCACGTTGCTGCCGCCGGTTTCGACCCCAACCCGGCGGATCACCGCCAACGCGGCATTGCGCATCCGCTGGTATTCCACATCAGTGAGCGTTTGGGCGGGGGCAACGGTGATCGAATCACCGGTGTGCACGCCCATCGGGTCGACATTTTCAATCGAGCAGATGATCACGCAGTTGTCGGCCGAGTCGCGCATCACCTCGAGCTCGAACTCCTTCCAACCAGCGATCGACTGCTCGATCAGAATCTCGCTGATCGGGCTGGCTGCCAGACCGTTGGCGGCGAGCGTGCGGAACGACTCCATGTCGCGGGCGATGCCGGTGCCCTTACCGCCCAGGATGTACGCCGGGCGGATGATCACCGGTAATCCGATCTGGGTGACCAGCTCCATCGCCTCGTCCAGGGTGCGCGCGGTCGCGCTGGCCGGGACATCCAAACCGATCTCGATCATCGCCTGCTTGAACCGCTCACGGTTCTCGGCGGTGGCGATCGCCTCGGCGTTGGCCCCGATCATCTCCGGCGTGCCCGGCACGCCGATCAGACCGCGCTCGTACAGTTCCATCGCCGTGTTCAGCCCGGTTTGGCCACCCAGGGTGGGCAGGACCGCATCGGGCTTTTCGCGCTCGATGATTTGGGCGACGACGTCGGCTGTGATCGGCTCGACATAGGTAGCGTCGGCGAAGTTCGGATCGGTCATGATCGTCGCCGGGTTGCTATTGGCCAAGATGACCCGGTAGCCCTCGTCGCGCAGTACGCGACAGGCCTGCGTGCCGGAGTAGTCGAACTCGCACGCTTGACCGATCACGATCGGCCCCGAGCCGATAATCAGGATGCTCTGGAGATCGTTGCGCCGCGGCATCAGGCCACCCCGAGTTCCGGCTCGATCAGCTGGGAATGACTCGCTGGCCGAGTTTCCGCGCTGTGTCCCGTGACGAGTTCGGCGAACATGTTGAACAAGTAGTGGGCGTCGTGCGGGCCTGGTCCCGCTTCGGGGTGATATTGCACGCTGAACACCGGCTGGCCGGGCACGCGGATTCCTTCCACCGTGCCGTCGTTGAGGTTGACGTGGGTGATTGTCGCCCGCTCCCCCAACGCATCGGAGTCGACGCAGAAGTTGTGGTTTTGGCTGGTGATCTCCACCTTGCCGGTGGCGTTGTGGCGCACCGGGTGGTTGCCGCCGTGGTGGCCGAAGGGCAGCTTGAAGGTGTCGGCACCCAACGCCCGACAAATCAACTGATGTCCCAGGCAGATCCCGAAGATCGGCACCTGACCGATCAGTTCACCGATCGCTTGCACGGCGTAGCCCAATTCTGCGGGATCGCCGGGGCCGTTCGACAGGAACACACCATCGGGCCGCAGGGCCAGTACGTCAGCGGCGGTGGTTGACGCAGGTACGACGATGACCTTGCCGATCCGTTCTAGATCACGCAGGATCGACTGTTTAATGCCGAAGTCGAAGGCGACGATCGTGTGCGCACCCTCGCCGAACTCGTAACGCTCGGTGGTCGTCACCTCGGCGACCAGATCGACGCCAGCGGTGCCGGTCTCGGCCTGCGCCGCAGCGTGCAGCGACTCGGTAGCCGCGGTGCCGAAGGCACCATTCATCGAGCCGTTGTCGCGCAGCACGCGGGTCAGCCGACGGGTATCCAGTCCGCCGATCGCGCTGACGCCATAGCGGGTCAGCATCGCGTCCAACGATGCCTCGGCCCGGTAGTTGCTGTGTCGCCTGGCCAGGTCGCGCACGATCACGCCACGGCAGAACGGCCGGCGTGACTCGAAGTCGTAGGTATTGACCCCGACGTTGCCGATGTGCGGCGTGGTGAAGGTGATGATCTGACCGGCGTACGACGGGTCGGTGATCACTTCTTGATAGCCGGACAGCACGGTATTGAACACAACCTCGCCACTGACCAATCCGGATGTTGGAAGATTGGCCCCAAACAGCTCGCCCTCGAAGATGCTGCCGTCGGCCAGAACGAGCTGACCCTCCCGAATTCCTGGTGTTGCGCTCACAGGGATGTTCGATTCGAGAGACTGCATAAATATGCAGTGTAACGCATGCCCATTCTATTGCTCCTCCCGTACGGGCCTCACGGGACCCGTTTCACGGTGACCCTCACGGTAGCAACCCCAACCCAAACTCCCGCGAACGTTACGTGCCGGGTCATTGGCGTTCGCACTCCCCTGGTGCCGAGTACTCGCCGGTTGCCGCGGTGACCGACCCGCGGCTGACGACCGTCAGCGCAGGTCTGTCGAGATAGGCCAAGCCGGCGACCACCCGATCGCCGACGATGACGAGCGCGGACGACGTGCCGATCACGACCCGAATCGGCCCACTGACGATGGCGTCGGTTCGCATGTATTCAACGAACGGGCTCTTGGTGATCACCTGCCCGTCAGCGAACACCACTTCGTCGACGTTCTGAGCATCGGCGGTTGGGGCAAACAGCAGACGCAGCGGTTCCCCCGCTGACGCACGAAGATCGATGCGTCGGCACGGCAACATGCCCAGGACGCTGACCTGCTCGACGGTATCGACGGAACTTGACTCGGCCGTGCCCTCGTTCGGCGACATCCCGACGGTGGAGACCAAACGATCGATCACGGCGCGGGTGGCCGACACATCGAGTTTCGGTGTGGACATCAGCGGGGCAAATCGTTCCGCCAGCACGACGTCGGCCGGCGTGTTGCCAGGCATTGGGAAGTCGTTGTCGACAATGAACACCTGCGGGTCAGCCTGGGCGAAATCGGCCGCCCAGTCGTCCCAGCTACCCGGAAGGATGTAGTCGGGGCTGGTCCGGCCGAGGTAGGTCTCGCCCATCAGAAAGCTTTTCCAGATGAATCGCGTCGCCGAGACGCGTCGAAAGTTCAGGTACCACCACGGCCGCGATGTCCAGATCTGCACCGGATCATCGCGACGCGATGTGAGCTCGAGGAGCCCTTGTACGGCACGGCTGTAGCCGTCGCGTGCCCGGGACCGTTGGTCGGCCAAGCCATGGATTCCCGGAAACTTCTCGGCGGCGGCCAGCCCGTGGTTCAACGTCGCCGTCCCGGACCAATACAGGCTGACAGCGATCAGCAGATGCGGCAGAAAAGCGCGGCGACGAATCGGCTGACCAGCCCGCGACAACAAGGCAACGAGATGCACTGAGCAGCCGGCGATCATCAAGGCGGTCGGCAACGCGGTCACGGCGAAGTAGTGGCTCGAATACCGCTGGGTCAGGATGATTTCCAGCCAGGCCGCTACCCACCAGGCCACGAGCAGCACGTGCAGGGCGCGTTGACGGCGGGTCAACAGACGCCAGCGGGCGATACCCAGACCGATGAACCCGACGATCGCCAACGTGGCCGGCATGTGATCGCGGGTGTACAGGTAGAAGCTGTGCCAGCCAAGGCCAAGCTGGTTGGCCAGGCTGCGCCCGGTCGACGCCGACATGTACCGGCCGTGGATCCACCACCCATTCCAGAAGTCGCGCCATGGCCCGATCGTGAGGTAGTACACCGGGGCACTGAGAAACACCACCCCAGCGGCGGCCACCGCGACCCAGCCACGGTGAATTCGACGGCCACGCCAAACAAACGAGGGCGCGTCGTACAGCACGTAGACGAGCAGACAAGCTCCGGTGAGCAGCGCGGTCTGCAGGGTCTGCACGGCCAGGCCGATTGCCGCACCACCCAATGCCAAGCGGATCAGCTGGCGACGCGGCGACCCCGTGCAGTGACCGGTCGGCGTGAACCAGATCAGCGCTGCGGCGAACAGACCAATGGTCATGTTGCGGCTGTACAGCACACCCGCGTAGTCGGCTCCCGACAGAGTGAAATGGACGACGATGCAGCCGAACGCCGCCGCGGCGAGCCACTGCGGCCCGTCGAGCCGACGAACGAGATGCGCACCCGCCCAGCCGAGCAGCGCGGCGATGGCGATGATCACCACGGCGATCCCAAACCAGAAGGCGTCAAAGCCGACCAGGCGGCGGATCACACCCGGCACCCACACCTCGAACGGTCCCTTGTTCTGGATTCCGTTCTGATAGATCGATCCGCCGAAGTGCAGCTGCCGTTCGACGATGTCGCGAATGTATTGCGGGTCGTAGTCGGGTGAGCGGCTCTCGACGGCGAATAGGGTGCCGATCGCAATCAGCGCGACCAGCGCGGCGTTGATTGCTCGCAGCGCCGGCTTCGACATCGATCTACCTGCGTAGCACCTTCGCCACGCTGGCCAGGACGCCGTTGACGAACCGTCCGGAATCATCGGTGCTATACGAATTGGCCAAGGTGACCGCCTCGTTGAGGATCACGGCGGTGGGCACCTCGGGCCGGTGGGCCAGTTCGTAGGCAGCGATCCGTAGCACGGTGCGGTCGATGGCGGGCATCCGGGCAATCGTCCATCCCCGCGCCTGGGCAGCGATCGCCGCATCCAGGGCCTGGCGATGAACGTCGACACCTTCGGCGAGCTCGCGGGCCAACGGGTCGATCTCGGTGATCTGCGCGTCGACCACCTCGATCAATGGAATCCGCCGGTTGTCGGCTTCGTACAGCAACATCATCGCCCGCTCGCGGGCATCGGTCCGTTCGTCGGGCTTGGCGCCCTTGCGAGTCATTTCAGACTCGGGTGATGTAGTCGCCGCTGCGCGTATCGACCTTGACGCGGTCGCCGACGTTGATGAACAACGGCACCTGGATCGTTTTGCCGGTCTCCAACTTGGCTGGCTTGCGTGCCCCGCTGACCCGATCCCCCTGAATCCCCGGCTCCGTATCGGTGATCGTCAATTCGACCGACGCAGGGATTTCCACGGACACGATGCTGGCGTTGTGGAAGGCGATGATCGCCACGGCGTTCTCGACCAGATAATCGGCGGTGTCGCCGAGGGCGACCGGTGGAACGCTGGTCTGCTCGTAGCTTTCGAGATCCATGAACACGTAGTCGTTGCCGTCCTTGTAGAGGAACTGCATGTCCTTCTTGTCGAGCACCGCTTGTTCGACGCGCACGCCGGCATTGAACGTGCGGTCGAAGACGTTGCCGGTCTTCAGGTTGCGCAGCTTGGTGCGCACGAAGGCCCCACCCTTGCCGGGCTTGACGTGCTGGAACTCGACCACCTGGAACAGCGCGTTGTCGAGTTCGAGGGTGAGACCGTTCTTCAGGTCGTTGGTGGTGATTGCAGGCACAGTGAATCCTTGGGCGATGAGGTCAGGTTGCGACAGCCGTTCTCCGTGACCACTACCAGGTCCTCGATGCGAATGCCGCCGAAGCCTCCACGATAGACCCCAGGTTCGACGGTCACCACGTCGCCGGCCATCAGCACGTCGGTTGATGTGGCGTTGGCGTAGGGGTCTTCATGAATCAGAAGGCCAACACCATGCCCCGTTCCGTGGCTGAACCAGTCGCCATAACCGGCGGCGGCAATCACGCTGCGGCACGCCGCGTCCAGATCTTTGGCGGGCAGCCCGGCGCAGACCGCGTCCAGCCCGGCCTGCTGGGCGCGTTGAACCAGTTCGTACAACTCCGTCTGCTGAGCGTTCGGCCGCCCGCCGACCACCAACGTACGGGTCATGTCACTGTGGTAGCCGTGGACGAGCGCACCGACGTCGATGATCACCAAGTCGCCGTCGGCCAGCACCGTGTCGGTTGGCCGGTGGTGTGGCAACGCTGCGTTGATCGGGCCAGCGGCGACGATCGTCTCGTAGCTCGGTCCACTGGCCCCGAGCTCGCGCATCGCGACCTCGAGCGTATTGCGGACCTGCGCTTCGGTCACCCCTGCGACGATCTGTGGCGCGGTACTGGCCAAGGCCTGATCGGCGATGGTCGCGGCGCGGGCGATCGCGGCGATTTCGGTCTCGTCCTTGTTTCGTCGCCCGGCTTCGACAACGCCAACCGTCGGTACCAACGTGGCGGCGATCGCCTGGGTGTACTGGCCGTGCTGGTGCACGCTGAGATGGGCGGCCTCGAAAGCCACCCGCCCGTACTCAGCGCAGGCGCGCCCAACCAGTTCGATCAGCTGTGCGCCTGACATGCCGATCGACACCGTCGCCGAGACGCCCGACTCAGCGAGTTGCCGCTCAGCCTGCGCCGCGTAACGACCGTCCGTGATGAGCGTCGCCCGATCGGGTCCGACGACCAGCCAACCGTTCGACCCAGTGAACCCGGTCAACCAACGAATGTTGTCCAGGTTGGTGACCAAGAGCGCGTCGACACCGTCCAGTCGCTGACGGACGCGATTCTGCCGAGCTTCGCTCACTGGCCGACCACCAGGTCGACGACGGCGGCGGCCGCGAGACGGTAGCCGCGCAGGCCAAGGCCGATAATCGAACCGGTGGCCACGGGGGCGACGACGCTGGTGTGCCGCCATGCTTCGCGCGCGTTGGGATTGGAGATGTGGACCTCGATCACCGGGCCGTTGAACGCTGCGAGTGCGTCGTGCAGCGACCAGGCGTAATGGGTGAATGCGCCGGGGTTGATGATGATCGCTGCGCCATCGTGGCGGGCGCGGTGAATCGCCTCGACCAACTCGCCCTCGTGGTTCGATTGAACTGCTGTCAACCGGTGTCCGCCAGCCTCGACAACCTCGCCCACCGCCGCCTCGTAATCAGCCAGCGTGGCGCTGCCGTAGACCGCTGGCTCACGTTCACCGAGCAGGTTCAGATTCGGCCCGTGAAGGAGATAGATCGTCGCCACAGGGCAATCTTGCCACGCGCCTCTCGAGGTTTCGCGAGACACCCCGCGAGTATCACTACGATCTGCCAATCATGTTGGCGCTACCCCTGGTTCACCTGCGACGGTCGTTGCTTTGGCTGACTGTCGGCTTCGTCGTCGCCTGCGTTGTGTTCGGTCAACCGGCCAGCGCCGACACCGCGTCTCCACCGGACAACTCGGCGCCAGCGGCGACCGGCTGTGCCTTCGGCAAGGCCGATGCGGTCGCTGCGAATGGCGGACCATTAGGGAAGGCGATCTGGGGGCGGTTATGCCAGGAGATCGATGGCGCCCCGACCTACGCCGATGGCGTAACGATCACCGTCTCCAAAGACGGTGCGGTCGTCGGCACGGCAACGTCGGCAGACGGCGGGATCTTCGTCGTACCGATTCCCGGCAATGGCACCTACCAAGTGGCCCTCGACACCGAGACATTGCCCAACGGGTTCACTTTGACCGATTCGAAGCGGGCAACGTTGGATGGTGTTTCGGTCAACCTTGGCGACCAACAGGTGGCGTTCCCGATGGGCGAAGGCAAGGTAGTCGCTCGTTCGCTGGGCGACTACCTGACGACGATGGTCAAGGGATTGCGTCTCGGGCTCATCCTTGCCGTGGCTGCCGTTGGCCTGTCGATGGTCTACAGCGTGACTGCGTTGGTCAACTTTGCGCACGCCGAGTTGGTCACCGTCGGGGCGATCTTCACCTTTGGGTTCAACACCATTGGTGTCCCGTTCTGGATCAGTGTCATCTTGGCGATGATCGCCGGTGGGATCGTCGGTGCGCTCAACGACATCGCCATCTTTCATCCGCTGACCAAACGGCGCATGAGCCCATTGGCGATGATGGTCGTGTCGATCGGTGTCGGCATCGCCGCACGCAACCTCTTGCAGATCATCTTCGGAGAATCAGGCCGCCGCTATGCCGGGGCGGCCGACCAGCGCGAACGAAAATTTGGACCGCTCCGTCTGACCCCCAACGACCTGACGATCATCGCCATCTGCGTGGTCGTGTTGATTGCGCTGGTCGTCCTGTTGCGCAAAACGCGCCTTGGTACCGCGATCCGCGCGGTGGCCGATAATCCGGACCTCGCAGCATCGTCGGGCATCGCCGTCGACCGGATCGTGACCATCGTGTGGGTGTTGTGTGGTGCACTCACCGCGCTGGCCGGCACGCTGTACGGCTTGACGCTGAACGTCAAGTTCGACATGGGCTTTATTCTGTTGTTGTCGATGTTCGCCGCCGTGGTCCTTGGCGGGCTCGGCAGCGTCGCCGGTGCGATACTCGGGGCGATCATCATCGGCGTCGTCCAGGAAACCAGCGGATTGTTCATCGACACTGCGTACAAGTTCGTCGTCGCCCTCGCCGTGTTGATTCTGGTGCTCCTCTTCCGTCCCCAAGGCTTGCTCGGTAAGAAGGAGCGTTTCGGATGAGCTGGCTCAGCATCATCGCCCTTGCGTTGCAGACTGCCGTCGGTTTCCAAGCTGCGTCGTACGCGTTGGGTGCCGTCGGGCTGAACCTACAGTTCGGGTACACGGGTTTGTCGAACTTCGGCCATGTCGGCTTTCTTCTCGTCGGGGCCTACGGGATGGCGATCTCCGCCGATCGCGGTTGGCCGCTGTGGGTTGGGTTGCTGCTCGGCGTCGGTGCCGCGATTGTTCTCGGCCTGTTGCTTGGCATACCCACACTCCGCTTGCGCGGCGACTACCTGGCGATCGTCACCATCGCCGCCGCCGAAATTCTCCGCTTGGTGGCCAACGCCCGGCCCAGCGAACCGCTCACCGGCGGCTCTCCCGGCATCGGCGGGTTGACCAGCAAGCTCGGCTTCTTCCGGCACAACTTCTTCCCAGAGCGGCGATACGCGATCGGCAACTCCTTCGTCTTCACCGATCGTCAGTTGTGGTCGATGATGTGGGCTTGGGGGCTGGCGATCCTGGCCACGCTGCTGATCCGCCGTTTGATCCGTAGCCCGTGGGGCCGCGTCATCCGCTCGATCCGCGAAGACGAAGATGCCGCCCGCGCCCTGGGCAAGAACGTGGTCGTCTATAAGCTGCAGTCGTTCATCCTCGGTGGCACAATCGGTGCGCTGGCGGGCGCGTTGATCGCCCTTGACGATGGCTCCGTGACCCCCGACCGGTGGATTGCTCCGTTCACGTTCGCCTTGTACACGGTGGTCATCCTCGGCGGCGCGGGGACTGTCTGGGGCCCAATCGTCGGCGCCGCGGTGTATTGGTTTGTGCTCCAAGCAGCGGAGGGGATCTTGAAGAACCTGTGGTTCGACGTCGGCGAAACGATGATCGGAGCCATCCGCCTAGCGATCATGGGCCTTGGGTTGGCCGCGCTGATGGTCTTCCGTCCACAAGGCATCCTTGGTTCAAAGAAGGAGATGCTCGCCAGTGGCCGGTAGCAGCGAGCTCAGCACCGTCGCCGCCGAGCCTGGCGTCGACAAGCCGGACGAGATCCTCGTCGCCGACGGCGTGACCCGCCGATATGGCGGTTTGACGGCGGTCAACGTCGACCATCTCTCGGTGCAGCGCGGCGTGATCACGGCGCTGATCGGACCCAACGGTGCGGGCAAGACGACGTTGTTCAACCTGCTCTGTGGCTTCGACCGCGCCGACACCGGCCGGTGGAGCTTTAACGGCAAGACAGCCAGCGGGGTCAAGCCCTATCAACTCGCCCGGCGTGGCATGGTTCGCACCTTCCAGCTGACCAAGGTGCTTGGACGGATGACGGTGCTGGACAACATGTTGCTGGCTACCCCGAACCAACGTGGCGAGTCGATGGTCCAGGCGCTGATCCCCGGCGCCTGGGGTGCCCAGGAGCGGGCGGCACGCAGCAAGGCAATGGACTTGCTGCAGCGCTTCAAGCTGGAAGCGTTGGCCAATGAGTATGCGGCCGGTCTGTCCGGTGGACAGCGCAAGCTGTTGGAAATGGCCCGCGCCCTGATGGCCGATCCATCGTTGGTGATGCTCGACGAGCCGATGGCCGGAGTGAACCCAGCGCTCACCCAGAGTCTACTGGGGCACGTCACCGCGCTGCGCGATGACGGAATGTCGGTGCTGTTTGTCGAACACGACATGGACGTGATCATGAAGATCAGCGATTGGGTGGTGTGCATGGCCGAAGGGCGAATCATCGCCGAAGGTCGTCCGGCCGACATCGCCGGCAACGACGCGGTGATCCAGGCCTACCTGGGAATCGACCGCAACGCGCCAAGGGGGGACTGATGACCGACACCGAACAGCCACTGTTGCGCGCCGACGAGCTGGTGGCTGGCTATCTGCCCGGTATCGACATTCTCCACGGAGCGTCGCTGACCCTGCATCCCGGCAAGCTGGTCGGGATCATCGGTCCCAACGGAGCCGGAAAGTCAACACTGATCAAGGCCCTCTTCGGCCTGGTCCCGGTGCGCTCCGGGACGATCTGGCTGAACAACCGTGATATCACCCGTCTACCGGCACATCGCCTGGTCGCCGAAGGCGTTGGTTACGTCCCGCAGATTCGCAACGTGTTTCCCTCGCTGACCATCGAGGAGAATCTGCGGATGGGCATGTTCACCGACTCGCGTCGCTTTGCCGAGCGCTACGAGGTCGTCACCGAGATGTTCCCCTTGCTTCGGGAACGTGCCGACCAGCGTGCCGGGCTGCTGTCCGGAGGTCAGCGTCAAATGGTGGCGATGTGCCGTGCGCTGATGACCGATCCGTCGGTGCTCCTGCTCGATGAGCCGTCCGCCGGCCTCTCGCCGATGATGCAAGATGAGGTCTTCGAACGGATCGCCCAGGTCAAGAATGCTGGCGTCTCCGTGGTGATGGTCGAGCAGAACGCGCGCAAATGTCTGCAGATCGCCGACACTGCCTTCGTCCTCGATCAGGGCCGCAACGCCTACGAGGGCTCCGGGGAGCAGCTTCTGCACGACCCGACGGTGATCGAGCTCTATCTCGGCACCCTGGCTCGCGACCTGTAACAGGCAACCCTGCCGCTGCAACCCTGCCGCTGCAACCCTGTCGCTGCGATCCTGCGCACAACGCGAATGGGGGGTGGGCTTGAAGCCCACCCCCCATTGTCATTTCTGACGATCGGTCGGTCAGCCGCCGACGACGATCTGCTCGCTGGTCGCGTACTTGCCGTCGTCACCAAAGGTGTAGACGTCATACGAACCCGCTGACGGCTCGCCGTTGTCGGCAAAGTTCAGCTCGCCAGAGGCACCGTCATAGTCGATGGCCTTGCCATCCTTGATCAGCGTCAGGCACTTCTCGGCGGTGTCACACTTGGTCGCACCGGAGGCCGTTCCCTTGGTCACACCGATCATGTTCGAAGCCATGCTGAACGGGGCATCCGACTTGCCGACAGCGGCCGCCAAAGCGATTGCCATCGTGCAGTCGTAGGCCTGCGCCGAGTAGATCGGCGACTCCACCTTCGGCGCAAACTTCTTGAACGCCTCGGGGAACCACGCCGCGCCGCTTTCGGGAGCTGCCGATGCGGCAGTGCCCTTGATGCCCGCGGTGATCGCCGGCTTGGCCTCATCGACCGCCTTAAACAGCTCGTTCGACTGCATGCCGTCGGTGACGTAGATGGTCGTGGTCTTGAAGTCGACACCCTGCTTGAGCATGTCGGCCAGCACCTTGCCACCGTCTTCCGGGTAACCGATCAGGGCGACGCCGTCGGGCTTGGCCGAAACCACCTTGCCGACTTCGACGTCGATGCCCGAACCAGCCAGCTCGTAGGTGACGTCAGCAGCGATCTTCGCTCCAGCGCTTTCCAGGGCGGGCTTGAGGAACTTGACAAAACCCGTGCCGTAGTCGGTGTTCTGGGCGATGATCGCCACGTTCTTCTTGCCGTCGTCGGAGATCACCTTGGCCAGCGCCTGCGCCTGCAGGTTGTCGGCCGGCGGCGTGCGGAAGTACAGACCCTTGTCGGGCCACGTGCTGAGGTCGCTACCGGTGTTTGACGGCGAGCACTCCAGGGTGCCCGACGAGACGATCTTGTCGATGATCGCCTTGGTCGTGCCCGAGGCGGCTGCACCGACGATGGCGTCGACCTTGTCGTTGTTAATCAGCTGATCAACAGAGGTCGTCGCCAGGTCGTTGTTGCCACCACCGCCGTCATCGCTGACGATCAGCTTGACCGGCTTGCCGTTCACGCCACCGGCCGCATTGATATCGGCAACCGCCATCTCCACACCGGCGATCATCGGCGGCCCGAGCTGAGCCAAGGCGCCGGTCTTCGGCAGCACAGCGCCGATCACCAGTTCCCCGTCGCCGTCCTTACGGCCTCCGTTTTCGCCAGCCGCGGCAGGTGCCGCCGTGGAGTCGCCGCCTGCTGCCGAGCTCTCCGTTGCTGCCTTGGTCGTCGTGGAGGCATCGTCCTTCTTGTCGTCGCCGCATGCAGCGAGCAACAAGGCAAATGCCACTCCGACGGTTGAAATCTTGGCGGTCTTCGTTGAACGCATCGATTCCCTCTCCCTTCCCGTCTTAGTAGGTATTTCGGTAAACCGACAGCCTAGGCGATCACGGCGCGCGCACACGACGATCCCCGATTCGGCGGCGTATCGGGCCGTCAAGCTAGCGATGCCAATCGCGCAGCACGTCGTCGACGAGTTTCGGGGTGATACCGCTGACGACCTCGAGGCCGACCGTTCCGTCCAACACGAAGGTCAGTCCGTCGCTGAGCACCTTCTTGTCGCGGGCCATCACCGCCAGCAACGCGGCCGGGTCGGTGTCTGCGGGTAGCACGCTGGACAGCCCATATTCGTCCTCGACGACACGATGGTGTTCGGCGACTCGGGCGTCATCGATACGGCCAAGGTGGCGTGCCAGGTGGGCGGCAAAGACCAGGCCGATGGCTACCGCTTCGCCATGGGTGAGCGCGTGTCCGGTGGTGGTCTCCAATGCGTGGGCCAAGGTGTGGCCGTAGTTGAGCAGTGCCCGCCGGCCAGATTCGCGCTCATCGTCAGCTACGACCTCGGCCTTGATCGCCACACAGCGGGCGATGCGCGATTCCAAGTCCATCGCCAGCAGGTCGTCGCCGGTCAGGAAGTGATACTTGGCCATTTCCCCATTGCCGCAGCGCACCTCGCGATCGGGCAAGGTATCAAGCGCGTCAAGGTCGCAGATCACCCCCGACGGCTGCCAGTAGGCGCCGACCAGGTTCTTGCCTTCGGGCAGGTTGACCCCGGTCTTGCCGCCGACCGCAGCGTCGATCATCGCCAACAGGCTGGTTGCCACATGCACCACCGGGATGCCGCGGTGCCACGAAGCGGCAGCGAAACCGGCAACATCGGTGACCATTCCCCCACCGACACCGATGATCACGTCGTGGCGGGTCAAGCCAAGCTCAGCAAAGCCGCGGCACAGCGTCTCGATCGTGGCCAGCGTCTTGTATTCCTCGCCATGGCCGATTTCGAACACGGTGTGCTCGATCCCCGGATCGACACCCGGCAGGCCGGCCTGGGTGACGATCGCCGCACGGCGCGCCTGGGCAGGGACCATCTCGGGCAGGGCGCCAGCCGCTCCCCTTCCGACGACAACGTGATAGCTGCGCCCCCCAAGGGGCACCTCGACACGCTTCACGCGCCGACCTCGAAACTGCCGATGCCGGCGAGCACCAGGGCGGCAACCTCGTCGACGCTACGCCCGTCGACATCGACGACCCGATCAGCGACCGCCGTGTACAGGGCCTGGCGTTCGGCGTGCATCTTGGCCAACATGCCCCGCGGGTCGTCATCGAGCAGTGGACGATGTCCACCGCCGCTCACCCGTTGCTGCAGCAGCACGGGATCGGCTCGCAACCAGACGACCACCGCGTCGGCGTCGGCGAGCAGCCGACGGTTTGCCGCGCTGAGCACAACGCCACCGGCAGCGGCGATCACCGATGGCTCCTCGTTGGCCAACGCATCGGCCAAGACTGCCTGCTCCTGCTCGCGGAATGCGGGTTCGCCCTGTTCGGCAAAGATCTGCCGCACCGACTTGCCGGTGAGCTCCTCGATCATCTCGTCGCTGTCCAACACCGGTCGGCCGAGGCGGGCGCCGATGCGCCGGGCGACGGTCGATTTCCCCGAACCCATCAATCCAACGAGGACGATGTGGGCTGCTGGCGACGTGGTCACTGCTTCAGCGTGTCGCCAAAGGCGTTCGCGTTGCGAACGAATTCGCTCAACGAATCACCGCCGAACTTGCGTTGCGCTTCGCCCGCCAGCACCAGGGCAACCATCGTCTCGGCCACCACGCCCATCGCCGGAACGGCGGTGACGTCGGTGCGTTCCTTGAAACTGACGGTCGACTCCTTGGTGACCACGTCGACGGTTGCCAGCGACGGCTGGTTGAGGGTGGCCAATGGCTTCATCGCCGCCCGAACGACCAGCAGTTCACCGGTCGTCATCCCGCCTTCGGTGCCGCCCGCCAGGTCGCTGGTGCGCCGATAGTCGTTGGCCTGCGCGTCCCACACGATGGCGTCGTGGGCCACGCTGCCACGACGACCGGCCACGTCGAAGGCGTCGCCGATCTCGACACCTTTGACCGCTTGAATACTCATCACTGCCTGGGCCAGTGCAGCATCGATCTTGCGATCCCAATGGACATGGGAACCCAGTCCGACGGGCACCCCGTAGCCCAGCACCTCGACCACCCCGCCGAGCGAATCGCCATCCTTCGCTGCGGCCTTGATCGCCGCGATCATCGCCGACTCGGCGGCGGCATCGAAGCAACGGACCTCGGACGCGTCGACCGCGGCCAGATCCGCAGGGGTCGGCCGATCACCCGGCTTGGCGACCGCGTCGCCCATCTGCACGACATGCGATAACACGCTGACGCCAAGTTCGGCGAGCAACAGTTTGGCCAACGCTCCGGCGGCGACGCGGGCCGCAGTTTCGCGGGCCGAGGCGCGCTCCAAAACGTCGCGTGCGTCGTCGAAGCCGTACTTCTGCATGCCCACGAGGTCGGCGTGGCCCGGACGGACCTGGGTCAGCGGGGCTTTGGTCTTGCCCGGCGCGGACGACATCTCCTCGTGCCATTTGTCGCTACGAGCCCATTCGCTGTTACGAATCTCGATGGCCACCGGCGAACCGAGTGTGCGGCCATGACGGACGCCGCCGATCAGGGTCAGTTCATCCTGCTCAAACCGTTGACGCGGGCCACGGCCATAGCCCAGGCGCCGGCGGCGGAGCTCTTCGCCAATGTCGTCCACCGTGACACGCAGCCCAGCAGGCAGACCTTCGACAATGACCACCAAGGCTGGACCATGAGATTCGCCAGCGGTCAGAAAACGGAGCATCACGCCAGGCTACCCAGCGGGGTTGTTGGCGCGGCGGGCCAGTTCTTCCTCCGCCGCGGCGCGCATCGCCCGAACATCGGGAAGAGCGCCTAGCCAGATCTGCTGTTGAAGGGCGGCCTGATGCACGAGCATCCCCAGGCCATCGATTGGCCGCGCTCCGGCTGCTTCGGCGGCGCGCAACAGTGCCGTCTGACGAGGTTGATAGACGATGTCGACCACGATCTGACCCGGCCGCAGGTCGACGGCGTCGACGGGGAGCAGTGCGGTATCGCCCCCTTCCATCCCCACCGAGGTGGCATTGATCACCAACTCGGCCTGACGGACCGCTTGACTGGGTGATTCAGCTACCCAGGCGTTGCCGCGGCCCAGCCGTGCGGCTTCCTCCGCCCGTTGCTGATCGCGATTGATCACGGCGATGCCGGCTGCGCCGTGGCGCGCCAGCGCATCGATGATCGATCGTCCAGCGCCGCCCGCACCGACCACACAGCACTCGACGCCCGTCACGGTGACCCCCTCGGCAGCCAACGCGGCCACCAGTCCGTCGCCGTCGGTGCTGTGGCCAACCAACGTTCCGTCGACGTCGCGGCTGACGGTATTGGCGCTGCTCAGCGCGGCTGCCGCTGGATCGAGCCGTCCAACGCACTGGGCGATCTGCGTCTTGTGTGGCATCGTCACCGACAGCCCGCCGATCGACAGCGTGTCCATCGCCACGAGGGCGCGGTCTGCATGTCCCGGTGCAACGTCGAACGCGGCGTACGCCCAGTCGACCGCCAGGCTGGCGAATCCGGCTTGGTGTAACACCGGCGACAGGCTGTGACGGACGGGATGGCCGATCACCGCAGCCAGCGTGGTTGCTGCGGTGATCACAGCACGCCCAGCTCGCGTGCCTTTTCGATATTCGCCGCGTGCTGGGACTCGTTCACGGCGAAGGCGTGGTTGCCCTCCTCGTCAATGCGCACGTAGAACATGTAGGCGCACGGCTCGCCACGCTTCAGGTCGGCGCAAAGCGGGTCGCCCTGGAACGGGTTCGGTGCCGGGTTGAGCGCCGCGTGAATCGATTCGCGGCCGGGATTGGCGATCGGCGTCGGCGGCAATCCACCGTGGAGGTAGGTGTTGTACGGCGTGTCGATCGCCTTGAGCTGCGGGAAGCTCAGGTTCGGGTCCTGGCCGTAATACAGGGTGGCGTCGACCTGCAGCCTCATGTCGAAGAAGATTCGGTTGTAGATCACCCGGGCGATCTTGGCCCGGTCGCCATCCGTTTTCGCCTCGCGTTCGATCATCGAGGCGACGATCAACACCTGGTACGGCGTCAGGCTCAGCGCCGCTGCTTTTGTATCGATCTGTTCCTGGCGCAGCACTCGTTCCATCTGCGTCACCATTCGGCGGACCACCATCGACTCGGTCTCGCTGTTCGACACCTGATACGTGTCGGGAAACAGCAAGCCCTCCAGCGAATTCTGACCGGCGAGTGAATACGCAGAACGGATCTCGCCGCTCGATGCCGCGGTCATGAAGTCGGTCGCCGACAGCCGGGGAAGCTTCTCGGCGGTCCTCGCCGCCATCTTGGTGAGCGTGTAGCCCTCGGGGAAGGTCAGCTTGGTGTACGTCTCCGACGGGGGCGTACTGAGCACGCTCATCACGTTGCCCATGTGATCGTTTGGGCGTACCAGGTAGTAGCCCGGGGTCAACGTCAATCCCCCGTGATCCTTGACGTACCAGCGGAACAGCGCAGCGTCGCTCACCAAGCCGCTCTCGTGGAGGCGTCGACTGACGGTTTCGATCGTGTCGGTTGCCGAGATCGTGAATGTCTGCGCCTTGCCCGGATCGCCGTCGGGGTTGATCTTGCGCACGTACCACAGGCCGACGATCCCACCAGCGACGATGCCCAGCAACGCCAGCCAACCCATACTGAATACGACCCAGCGCATCCATCTGCGGTTCGCCCGATGCCGTTCGACCTGCGGCGACGCGGTGTGGTCAACGTCGTCCCACGGGTCGTTGGTCCATGCTTCGACGACCGGGGATTGGCGGTTCATCGTCCGTGCTCTCGATTGAGCCACGACTGCAGCAGAATCGCCGCGGCGACGCGGTCGACCACCTTGCGTCGCTGCTTGCCGTTCAACCCGCCTTCGATCATCGCTTGATCGGCGGTCACCGTCGTGCGTCGCTCGTCGATCGTGGTCACTGGCACGTCGATCACGCTAGCCAGCGCTTCGATCTCGGACAGGGCAGCGCGAGCTGCTGGGCCGTAGCTGCCGCTCATATTCGTCGGCAGACCAACGATGACTGCGGTGGCTTCTTCCTCGGCGACCAGCTCGGCGATTCGTTGGTGATCGCGCTGGCGTGACCCGCTGCGCTGAATCACGGTCAGCGCGGTGGCGATCGTACGAGTCGGGTCGCTGACGGCAACACCGATTCGCTTGGACCCCAGATCGAGCCCCAGCACGCGGCTCACCGTGCGGCGCCCTCCGTCAATTCACCTGCCGCTGCAGCAGCGATGCGCAGCGCCTCGTCGATCCCGTCGGCGTTTTTGCCGCCAGCTGTGGCGATATCGCCCTTGCCGCCACCGCCGCCACCGACGGCTCGGGCGGCATCTTTGATCAGGTTGCCGGCCACCCGTCCGGAGCCGGGCTGCACCGCACCGACCAACGAGACGCCGCCGGTATCGGAGAGCCCGATCAGCACGACGACGTCAATTCCTGGCTGTTGACGAACGGCGATCGCCAGATCGCGTAGATCGCCGGGCGCCAGCCCGTCGACGCGCTCGATGACGTGTCCGTTGCTCGCCGTGCTGGCCAGTTCGGCGGCGCGACCCGTGGCCAACTTGGCACGCAGGGCGCGGATGTCGTCGTTGAGCGCCTTGATTTCGTCGAGACGGCGCTGGACGCCGCCGATCAGTTCGTCGGCGGGCGAGCCGACGAGTCGCGCCGCGTCGGCCACGATCTGCGCATCGCGTTGCAGCAGGCGCAGGCTATTCATCCCGGTCACCGCCTCGATACGTCGTAGGTTGGAGCCGATCGACGACTCCCCCACGATCTTGATCAAACCGATGTCGCCCGCGGCCGTCACATGCGTACCGCCACACAGTTCGATCGAATCACCCACCTCCATCACCCGCACGATGTCGCCGTACTTGTCGCCGAAGAAGGCGATCGCCCCCAGGGCGGTGGCTTCGTCCTTCGTGGTCTCGTAGATCCGCGTACGCGGGTTGGCCAGCACCGCTTCGTTGGCGACCGCCTCGATCTTGACGATTTCATCGTTGGTGACGGCCGAGTAATGGCTGAAGTCGAACCGCAGGCGGTCGTCGGTGACCAGCGAACCGGCCTGCTTGACGTGATCGCCCAACACCTGGCGCAGGGCGTGATGAAGGATATGCGTCGCCGTGTGGTTGCGCCGGATCGCCGCCCGTCGGGCATCGTCGATCGTCGCCGTGACGGTGTCGCCGACGGCAATCTCGCCACCGACAACCCGGCCGACGTGGCGGCGCAATCCGGGAATCGCGAAGGTGGTGTCGGTGATCTGGATGTTGCCGGACGGCCCGACGATCGCGCCGGTGTCGCCAACCTGACCGCCGCTTTCGGCATAGAACGGAGTCCGATCGAGGATTACCTCGACGGTGTCGTCGTCGCCGGTCGTGCCGGGCAGGACGGCGATGACCGTGGCCTCGGCCTGTGGCTGGGCGTAGCCGACGAAGTCGGTGGTGCCGAACTGCTCCATGATCTGGCGGTACTGCTCGAGACGGTCGATATCACCCGCCCCGGTCTTGCGTGCCGCTTTGGCCCGCTCGCGCTGGGCTTTCATCTCGCTGTCGAAGCCATCCCGGTCGACGGCCACGCCACGCTCGGCGGCGATCTCCTCGGTCAACTCCAGCGGGAAGCCATAGGTGTCGTGCAGGGCAAAGGCCGATGATCCGGACAAGGCCTGGGGGCTGCTCGCCAGTTCGTCTTCCAAGATGGTCAGCCCTGTCTTCAACGTCTGCCGGAAGCGTTCCTCTTCACGGGTCAAGACGCCAAGAATGAAGTCGCGGTTCCTCGCCACATCGGGGTAGGCGTTGCCCATCAGGGCGATCGCCGTCTCCGACAGGGTTGGCATCACCAACTTTTCCGTTCCCAGCAAGTAGGCGTGCCGCACAGCGCGGCGAATAATCCGGCGCAGCACGTAGCCCCGGCCTTCGTTGGAAGGAAAAACGCCGTCGCTGATCAGCATCGTCGAACTGCGCGCATGTTCGGCGAGGACGCGCATCGAAAAGCTGGTGCGGTCTTCGTAATTCCCGGGGATGTACGACTTGCCGGTGATTGAGCAGCTCTGCTCGATCAACGGGAACATCAAATCGGTCTCCCAGAGCGAGTCGACGCCTTGCAGGATGCACAGCATTCGCTCAAGACCGAGACCGGTGTCGATCGACGGTTTCGGCAGCGAGCTGCGGGTGCCGTCGGCCGCTTGGTCGTACTGCATGAAGACCAAGTTCCAGAACTCCATGAACCGCTCGCCAGCCGGATCGTTCAGCGGTCCACCGTCGGGACCGAAGGCCGGGCCGCGGTCGATGTGAATCTCGCTGCACGGCCCGCACGGGCCGGTCTCGCCCATCTGCCAGAAGTTGTCCTTGTCGCCGAGGCGCTGGATGCGCTCCATCGGTACGCCCACCGCTTCGTGCCAGATCTTTTCGGCTTCATCGTCGCTGTCGTGAACCGTGACCCACAGCCGGTCGGGGTCCAGGCCGAACACCTCGGTGGTCAGCTCCCAGCTCCACGGGATGATCTCGGCCTTGAAGTAGTCGCCGAAGCTGAAGTTGCCGAGCATCTCGAAGAAGACGAGATGGCGCGAGGTGCGCCCGACGTCGTCGAGGTCGTTGTGTTTGCCGCCGGCGCGAGCGCACTTCTGACTGCTGGCCGCGCGCTTATACGGCGGGGTTTCATCGCCGACGAAATACGGCTTGAACGGCACCATTCCGGCCACCGTGAACAGCACGGTCGGATCGTGGGGAATCAAGCTGGCCGAGGGCACGGCAGCATGGGCCCGTGCCGCGAAGAAGTCGATGAACGTCGAGCGGAGTTGATCGGCGGTGAGCGGCGTGGCCATAAGCCGATCAGCCTACCGAGGTGCCCCATCCAGGGGTTCAGTGATTACCCTGCCGGGCGTGTCAGCCGATCCCGACGTCTCCCCGCTGTCGGGGACCGTCGAACGGGCAAGCGCCAAGCGACAGGCGTTGTCGGTCGGTCTGGCGACCGGGCTGTACGGGATCAGTTTCGGGGCCCTGGCCACCACCTCCGGGCTGAGCATCATCCAGGCCCAAATCCTGTCGCTGGTGCTGTTTTCCGGCGGGTCGCAGTTCGCCGTAGTCGGCGTGTTGGGCGCCGGCGGGTCGGCGGCCTCGGCGATCGCCACATCCAGCCTGCTGGGGGCGCGCAACACGTTTTACGCGCTGCGAATGGCGCAGATCCTGGACGTTCGCGGGTGGCGGCGCCTCGGCGCTGCTCATCTGACGATCGATGAATCCACCGCGGTCGGCACTGCGCAGGGTTCGGTCATGGCGCAGCGCTTGGGGTTCTGGCTGACGGGCGTGACGATCTTTGCGGGGTGGAATCTGATGACCCTGGCCGGGTCGGTGGCCGGGAATTCATTGGGCGATCCCAAAAGGTGGGGACTTGACGCCGCCGCGTCGGCCGCGTTTCTTGCGTTGCTGTGGCCACGGTTGACAGCTCGCCCGGCGCAGGTCCTCGCCGCTGCGGCCGTGGTCATCGCCCTCAGCACGTCGCCATTCCTGACGTCCGGCGTGCCGGTGATCCTGACGATCATCGCGGCATTCGCCGTCGCCGCGTGGGTCACGCGTCGGCGCGTCGCCCCCCGTGAACGGCGGGCGAGATGAAGTTCTGGGTGGCCGTGATCGGGGCGAGCGTGGCCGGATTTGCCCTGAAATGGATCGGCTACGTCATTCCGGAGCGTTGGTTGGCCAACCCGCGGATCACTGCCGCGACGGCGATGGTCCCGGTCGCCTTGCTCAGTGCGCTGGTGGCCGTGCAGACCTTTACGGGTGCCGGCGGACGGTTGGAAGTCGACGCTCGCGCCGTCGGACTGGTCGCCGCCGCCCTGCTGCTGTGGCGCAAGGCGAACTTCCTGGTCGTCATCATCGCCGCCGCGGCGATCACCGCCGCCGCCCGCGCCGCCGGCCTCTTCTAATGGGTGTCGACTCCTCGCACCCCCGCCATTCGTGGGGATCACGGAGACCTGGCCGCAGCCAAACCCACGAATGGCGGGCTTGTGCACTCGGCCGCTTACCGTTCGTGGGTTTCACGGAGACCTGTCCGCAGCAAAACCCACGAATGGCGGGCTTGTGCACCCGGCCGCTTACCGTTCGTGGGTTTCACGGAGACCTGTCCGCAGCAAAACCCACGAATGGCGGGATCATGTGCCGGTCAGCGGGTGGTCAGCAGGTTGAGGTAGCGGCGAATCGTGCTGACGGTGTCAGGTGGGTCGATGATCTCGTCGATGCCCATCGCCGCGGCGACGTCGATCGCTCGGTTGGTGGCACCCAGCGCGGTGGCGTGGTCGGCCAGCCGCTGACGGCGTTGATCGGCGGTCAGCCCGGCGACCGCCTCGCCATGCAACACGCTTGCCGCGGTCATCGGGTCCATGAACCCGATCCGTGCGTCGGGCCAGGCCAGCACGACATCGCCGCCATGGTCGGGGCTGAACATGGCGAAGAAGGCCAGGCCAAACGCCTTGCGCAGGATGACGGTGATCACCGGGCAGTGCGCCGAGGTGTTGACCTGGATCAACTCCATCGAGCGGCGCAGCATGCCGGCGTGTTCGACATCGACACCGATCTGAAAGCCGGGCGTGTCGACCAGCGCAACCATCGGAATCGAGTGGCGGTCGCACAGCCGAGTCAAGCGCTCGATCTTCTGACACGCCGTCGGAGACATCGCCCCTGCTTCGTGAGCGGGTTGCGATGCGACGATCCCGACGACGTGGCCGTCGATGCGTGCCAGACCGGTGACGACCGATCGCCCACGGGACGCGCCGAGTTCGATGAATGAGTCGACGTCGACGATGGCGCCGATCACCGGTCGGACGTCGTAGGCCACCGAGTGGTCCGCGGCGACCAGATCGACGATCTCGGCGGCCGGCCGGTTCGCGTTCGTCTTGACCAGCGGAGCACGTGGATCGGCAAACATCCCGACCAACGCCTTGAGTACGCGGTCCAGTTCGGCCGAGTCGTCAACGACCACGTCGACCACATCGGTCTTCGATGCCAGGACGTCGGCCCCACCCAGCTGGTCGGCGGTGACCTGCGCGCCGGTGGCCATGGCAACCACCGCCGGCGAGGTCAGGGCCATCACCGCGCCGCGCAGCATCACGCAGACATCCGCCAGCGCCGCCACGAAGCTGGAACCTCCGTACGAATCACCGACGATTGCGGCAATCAACGCGGGGCGGTCGTCGTCCAGCAGCCAGGGGTAGATCGGTTCGCTGGCAAAGTTCTCGCCGCGCAGCGTCTCCGGGAGCCTTGCTCCGCCAGCCTCGCCGATGAACAGCAGCGGGGTTCCGGTCTGCTTGGCGATATGCACGACACGTTCGGCCTTGCGCGCGTTGACGGCCGTGCTGGATGCTCGTTTGACCGTGATGTCATCGACGATGATCCCAATTGGGTGGCCCGCAATCGTTGCCTGACCGGTGATCCGTCCGTCCCCAGCGGCGGTCGCCGGAGCACCAGCGTGCATTCCGGCGAAGGTGCCGATCTCGGTGAACGAACCGGCGTCGCAGAGTGCGTCGATCACATCACGAGCCGTGCGCCGGCCAGCGATGCGCAGCGCACGGACCTTGTCGGTACCGCCCATCTGGCGATGAATCGTCCGGCGCAGCTCGCTGAACTCGTCGCTGTTTCGATTCATCGGCGCAGTCTGCCAGTTGGACCGACTTCGCCCAGACCGATACGACCAAGGCGCGTGAACACCTTAGTAGGCCAGCGTTTCAAGCGGACCCGGCGGGCCGCGACGGATGTACCACTCAAATCCGTAGGCACCTTGGAAGGTCTCGTCGTCCATCGTCAGCGTAGGAGAGTCATGCGGTACCTGGCTGGCGTGATCGGCCATCGCCAGCCGCTTGATCGAGCACTGAGCACGGACATCGATCGTCGTCGTCACTAGCACAGTGGGGACGCCCAGCGGTGCCGCGTTCAACCGGTCGTGGTCGACTCCGATCAGCGAGTTGACCGCGTTACCCACCAGGTGGGTCTCGACGAAGTGCAGGTATTCACGATCGACGGTCGACTCGTACACGGTCGGGAGATCCGCCAGTGCGGCGGCATGCAGACCGGCACGGTGGACCACCAAATGATCGGGGTGGCCGTAGATCCCGCCCTCGTCATAGGTCACCAACGCGGTGGCCCGCTCGTCGCCGATCAGCTCGGCAAGCCGGGAGGACACGGCCGCCGAATCGGCTCGATGCAAGGCCAGTTCGTCCTTCGACTCGGCACGGATCCCAGAGTCGCCGTAGCCAAGGAACTCGACCCGCGACACGTCCAGCCGGTCACAGGCCATGCGCGCTTCGTTGCGCCGCACCTGCGCGGTCGCATCGCCGGGTTCGAAGGACCCATCCGTGGCGAAGACGACCACGGTGCGCATGCCCGCCTCGGCTAGCCGCAGCAACGTGCCACCGGTGAAGATCGCCTCGTCGTCCGGGTGGGCGTGAACAACGACGACGGTGTCGTTCGTGCGGTTGGTCATCGCCGTTCGATCAGGGCTTCCACCGGCTGTCGTCGTCCGCGTCGGATTCATGAATGACCTCGAGGACGGGAATCGACTGCTCGGCTCCGTCGAACGGGCCCGGTCTCGTCGGTGCCGTCAGTCGATGTTCGATTGACACGGCGGCCAGGTCGAGGGCGTAGGCGGCGAGTCCGGCGAGGAGGAGCCACGCTCCATAGGAGCCGAGTTGACCGAGGAACATTCCGATCTTGATTCTGAGCCCGTAGCCGTCGCGGCCGCTGTACGGGCCGGAATTTTCGAACGCGCCTTGATACGCGGCGACCAACGCGCCAACCATCAAGACCGCCACGACCACCTTGATGACCCGTGCCGCGGTCCGCGCCTGCCGCGCCGCCAGCATCGCTGCGGCGTCCGGAGGAGCGGCCGATCTCTGGACGTCGTTCACGTGGCGACTGTAACCCGTCGCCGTCGTGCGGCTTAGGGTGTCGACGGAGCCAGGATCGTCGTGGTCGCTCCCCCGATCGAGTCCGCCTGCTGCTGGCGCTGCTTCATCCGATCGACAGTCTCCTGTTGCAGCGTTCGCCATTCCACCTCGGTCGCCGGGCGCAGCGCACGGGCGATGGCCATCGTGTCGTCGCTGCTGACCCCGCCATAGCCACCGACGACAAAGGTCCGCTGGCCGTCGTTCCACATCACCGACGTGAACGGATTTGCGGCTGGGCCTGTGGCCAGCACCGCCGCGTGACCGTGGATGTCGATATCCGTCAACATCGAGTAGGGGTACTCGATGCGATGCAGGGCGAAGTCGGCCGCCGACTCGGCGATCGCTTGGTAGAAGTACCCGGCGGAGTAGTCGTTGCCGATCTCCCAGTGACCGCTCGTGACCATCTGGCCGACTTGAGCTCGTGATCGGAAGCGGACCTCATCCAGCGCCCCTGCGCCTCGTTCCCCGATGCCGCCCGGCAACAATGTGCTGTCGATGGACCCTGCGCACTACTGCGTGGTGGCGGTGGTGCGAGCGGCAGCCATTGACGACCGTCGTGCGCAAATAGGCGACCGAGTTGCGCACCCGATCGCCCGCCTGGTGCAGGCGAACAAAGGCGTCTTGGACGACATCCATGGCGATCTGGTCGTCGCTGGTCAGCGAGTACGCCGAGCGCACCATGCCTGCGTACTCGCCGCGGTACAGCGCATCGAGGGTGCTGATCTCGTTGACATTGCCGATCACACCATCATCGACTCCTCACGGCACGGTCCCGTTGTACCTGGGCGCGATTCACCCGGCACCGATTGTCCGGTCGGTAGGTTGGCGGGGTGCGCCCGACGGATCAGCATCAGTGGATCAGCTTCGACACGCTGGACCCGGATTTCGGGGAAATCAAGACGTTGATGGTCGACGCCACGTTCCTTCGTTCGGCGTGGACGTGTATCTATGGCCGGGGCTGCAAGGGCGTGATGGACGATGACGCTGCCGCGCTCGGCCAGGGCTGCTGCAGCCACGGCGCGCACTTCATCGACGACGCCGACATTCAGACGGTGGTCGACTCGTCAGCGCGGCTGACCAAGAAGCAGTGGCAGAACTACAAGAAAGGCCACAACAAAGGCGTCCTCGGTAGCGAAGATGGCACGACAACCACGCGGGTCGTCAACGGGGTGTGCATCTTCCACAACGAGCCGGACTTCCCCGGCGGCGGCGGCTGCGCGCTGCATATCGCCGCCACCGAAGCTGGCGAACGGCCGATGGACTGGAAGCCGGACGTCTGCTGGCAATTGCCCTTACGCCTGGAACATCACCGCGACACCAACGGCCATCTGGTGTCCACGCTGCGCGAATGGAAGCGACGCGATTGGGGCGACGGCGGCGAGAACTTTCACTGGTGGTGCACCGAATCGCCCGACGCCTTCGTCGGCGCGGTGCCCACGTACGAGTACCTGTCCGGGGAGATCACCGAACTCGTCGGCGAAACCGCCTATCACCAGATCGTCGAGCTACTCGGCGCGACCGAATCCGTCCCGCTCCCCCATCCCGCCATCCGCCGCTAACCCCTTGGGCGCGATCAACACCCGCCGAGGGCATCCATCGCGCCCATCGGCCACTCACCCCCACCCCCTTGGGCGCGATCGACACCCGCCGAGGGCATCCATCGCGCCCATGGTGTCAGGATTTGGACTTTTTGTTGGCCTTGCGGCGGTCTTCGAGGCCGAGATGGCGCTTGCGTAGCCGGATGTGCTTGGGGGTCACCTCGACGAGTTCGTCGTTGGCGATCCATTCGATCGCCGATTCCAAGGTGTGGATCCGCGGGGCCGGCAGCTTGACAGCGTCGTCGTGACTGTGCGTGCGGATGTTGTTCTTTTCCTTGGCGCGCACCACGTTGACGACCATCTCGTCGTCGCGTGAGCACTCACCAACGATCATTCCCTCGTACACGTCGACGCCCGGGTCGACGAAGAACTGCCCGGTGAGCTGCAGTTTGTCGAGGGCATACCCCGTCGTCAGCCCGACCCGATCGGACACCATCGCCCCACCGCGGTTATCGGGCATCTCCCCCGCCCAGGGCATCCACCCGAGGTGATGTTGGTGCAACAGCGCCGTACCGCGGGTGGCGGTCATCAACAGTGAACGGAAGCCGATCAGGCCACGGCTCGGGCATTCGAAGGTGACGATCGTGCGGCCGGCATCGCCGGGACGCAGGTCAACGACGCGACCCTTGCGCGGCGCAAGCTCTTGCGTGACCGTGCCAACATGGTCGTCGGGGACGTCGCACACGCCCCGTTCCTGCGGTTCGAAACGCTTGCCGTTGACTTCCTTGGTGATCACCTCGGGGCGGCTGACCTGCAGCTCGTAGCCCTCGCGGCGCATCGACTCGATCAGCACCGCCAGCTGCAGCTCGCCGCGGCCAGCAACTTCCAACACGTCCGGCGAATCGGTGCTGAACAGCTTGATCGACACGTTGCCAAGCAGTTCGCGGTTCAACCGGTCGATCAGGTGGCGGCTGGTGAGGTACTTGCCGTCCTTGCCAGCGAACGGGCTGGTGTTGACCCCGAAGGTCATCCGCAGCACCGGCTCATCGACCTGCAGGCGAGGCAGGGCAACCGGGTTGTCGGTCGCCGCGATCGTGTCGCCGATTTCTACCTCGGGGAAGCCAGCCAGAATGAACAAGTCGCCGGCGCACAACTCATCGACCTCGGAGCGCCCAACACCCTCGAAGGCCATCAACTGCGTCAACCGACGCTTCAGCGGCGCTTGCCCTTCGGCGAACTCCTCGGCCAGCAGCGCCACGGTCTCTCCACGACGCATCTTGCCGTTGACGATTCGCCCAATGGCCAGCCTTCCCAGGTACTCGCTGGCATCAAGGGTGGTGACCATCGCCTGCAGCGGGGCATCGGGGTCCCCGGTTGGGGCCGGAATTGCCTCCAGAATCGTGTCGAGCAGCGGGGCCAAGTCGGCATCGTCGCCGGGCATCCCGATGCCTTTGACTGCCTTGGCATCGCGGGCGACGGCAGAGATGATCTCGAAGTCGATGTGCTGGTCGTCGGCATCCAGGTCGATGAACAGCTGGTAGATCTCGTCGAGGACCTCGTCGGCGCGGGCATCCTGGCGGTCGACCTTGTTGACCACCACGATTGCCGGCAGGTCCAACGCCAGCGCCTTTTGAAGCACATAGCGGGTCTGCGGGAGCGGGCCTTCGGCGGCATCGACCAGCAGAATGACGCCGTCGACCATCGTCAGGGCGCGCTCCACTTCGCCACCGAAATCGGCGTGGCCAGGTGTATCGACGAGGTTGATCTTCACGCCCTTCCAGACCACCGAAGCGGCCTTCGCCAGGATCGTGATCCCGCGCTCGCGCTCTTGATCGTTGGAGTCCATGACTCGTTCGACCACCGCCTGGTGAGCAGCGAAGGTTCCGGTGGCGCGCAGCAGCGCGTCGACGAGCGTGGTCTTGCCATGGTCGACGTGCGCGACGATGGCCACATTGCGTAATGGCAGATTCATGGTGGGGGTTTCTCAGGCGGCAATCCGCCCGCTAGCTACGAGTCGTGGGTCTCGTCTTCGTCGTCGTCATCATCAAACGTGACGCCGTACTTTTCCGCAAGAGCGACATATTGATCGTCTTCCGACGACTCCTCCGCCCGTTCGAATGTGCCGAACCCCAGGTCAAATGCACTGGGACCGGCTTGTTTGAGCTTCCGCGCTTCCTCGAAGCGACGGTGACGACCCTTCTTCACAGTAGGGCTCCCCACAATTCTAGAAAGTTGACATTGTCGGCAACTCTATCTGCCGCAACGCTCACTTTCCGTGTACGAAGCGTACGACGCGTGCCACGATGTTGAGATGGGTTCCGTCGTTGCCATCATCAACCAAAAAGGGGGCGTCGGCAAGACCACGGTCACCCTTGGCCTGGCCTCTGCCGCCGCTGAATCCGGAGCCAAAGTGCTGGTGGTCGACCTCGACCCGCAGGCGGCGAGCACCTGGGCGCTCGGTGTCGATCCAGGGACCACCCAATTCAGTGTGATCGACGTGTTCGATAAGGCGAAGATCCGCAAGACCATCCAACCATCCACCTGGTCGGAACAGATCGACGTGTTACCGAGCGCCCGCGGCCTCCAAGAACACGAACACGGGTCCGCAAAGCGGCTTCGCTCGGTGCTTCATAAGGTCACTGACGACTACGACGCGGTGCTGATCGACTGTCCCCCGTCGTTAGGCAACCTGTCCGCCAGCGGTCTCGCCGCAGCCGACCACGCAATCATCGTGGTCGAGCCGTCGGCGTTGGGTTTGCGCGGCATCAGCGCGGTCGTCGACCTGATCGACGATGTCTGGGATACGACGAACCCCGATCTCGACTTCGCTGGCGTGATTGTCAACAAAGTACCTGCGATCAGTAATGAGGCGGAACGACGGCTGGACGAGCTGCGCCGCTTGGTGGGCAAAAAGGCGGTCTGGAAGCCATCGATTCCCAGCCGAGTGATCGTCAATCAGTCGGTTGGCGAACGCCGCCCGATCCACTCCTACGGAGCACGTAGTGCCGACGTCAGCGCGGCCTTCGACCAGCTGTGGATCAAGCTGGCCAAGGCGGTGCGCCGCTGATCAGCTGCCAAGGGCGATCAGCCGTAAGCCCTGCTCACGGTCGAAGGTCAGACCTGCGTTGCCCTGCAGCAGCTGTTCGACTTGATCTCCCAACATCTCCGCACGCCAGCCACTGCGGAGGCGGGCGTTGGCGTCGCCGCGGATCAGCGCGACCAGATCGGACCGGGTCGCCAGCAGGGTGTTATCGACCTTCTGGCGGCGGGCCAGCTCGCTGACCCACGCACTGACCAAGGTCACGGCTGGGCGCAATGTTCGATCCAGGTCGTCGACGTCGTAGGTACGCATCTCCGTGACCAGCTCGCGCCCGGCAGCGACCGCCGAGAGGATCTGCTGCGCATTGGTGCCGCGGCTATGACGCTCGTCGACCCCGCGCGCCGAGCTCAGTTCGCCGACGGTGGATGGGGCGCGCTGAGCGATACCCAGGATCGCCAGATCGGGAAGCACCTGACGAACAGGAATGTTCAGTTCCATCGCCCGCCGTTCCCGCCACGCAGCAAGCGCCTTGGCCACGCCGCGAGCCTTCGGGCGCAGATTCTTGACGTCCTTCAGACGCAGCCAGGCCTCGTCGGGCGATGTACCGCTGACCGGTCGGGTGCGCAGCTCCTCGCATGCCTCGGCCACCCATTCGGATCGCCCGAGGGCGTCGGTCTGGGCGACGAGGACATCGTGCAACTGCAACAGATGGGCGACGTCGGCTGCGGCGTAGTCGCGCTGCGCGTCGGTCAATGGACGGCGCAACCAATCGGTCAGCCGGTCGCCTTTCGCAGCGCTGACCTTCAGCTCGCCCTGCAACAGCGAGACCAACGACGGCGTCCCGTAGCCGACGAACCCGGCGGCCAGTTGGGTGTCGTACAGATGAGCTGGCACTGCCCCGCAGGCGTGAGTCAGCACATCCAGGTCTTGTTGCGCGGCGTGGACGACCGCCAGCGCGGGCGAAGCGAATAACTGGCGCAACCCGCTGAGATCGAGCGGAAGCGGATCGACCAACACGAGGCCCTCGGTTGGAGTCGCCAGCTGAAGGAGGGCGAGCTGTGGGAAATAGGTGCGCTCACGATGGAATTCGGTATCCATCGCGTAGCGCGGCTCGGTACAGAGCCGGGCGATCAGCGCATCGAATTCGCCCTGATCATCGATCCAACGATGACTCACGCGGGGGCATCCCCAGCCTGCGTTGGGTAGCCGAGCGCGACCCACGCCAGCGTGCCGCCGACCACGTTGGTGGCGTCGATACCGGCAGCGGACAACACCTCGCAGGCCTTGGCACTGCGCGCCCCGCTGCGACAGATCAAGACCAAGGGCGCCTTCGCGGCCAGCTCATCGATCCGCTCGGCGACGTCGCCGAGCGGTACCAGCGTTGCACCAGGAACATGAACATCGGCGTACTCGTCGGGTTGGCGAACATCGATCAAGGTGACCGGCTCGGAGCCGTCCAATCGGGCAGCCAACTCCTCGACGGAGATCTCGTGAAATGTCATCGGCTTCGACCCTACTGTTGCGGTGTTCCGCTGGGGTCGAGCTGGAGCAAAAACAGGCGAATCCGTTCGGCTTCGTCCGCTTCTCCGATCTGCTCCGCGCATCGCCCCAGCCCGGCCAAACACCGTAGGAAGCCGACGTTGGTCGGATCGCTCCAGCGCACATAGCCGGATCCTCGCCAGCCGTTGGCACGCAGCGCGTCGAGACCACGGTGATAGCCGACACGGAAGGCGGCGTACGCGTCGATCACCTCGGTCGAGGCCGCGCCAAGCGCCGCCCAGCCAAACAGCGAACGTGGATGGTCAGCGACGACGACAGCGATCACCGAACGGTCACCTGCGGCGTCCCGCAATCGACGGAGCAGCGCGTCATCCTCGGCAGGCAGCACCGTGCGTGGTGGTCCGGCGGGAGTCATCGAGACGTGAAGGTCACTCATCGACGGCAACCCTAGGACGTAGGGTTGCGCTGTGACCGCGCTGACCATCGCTTCGGCGAAGAATCTGGCTCTTGTGATCGTCGTCGGCTTGGCGGTGCTCGCCGTGATCTCGTTCTGGGTGATCAAGAACATCACCACCAAGCTGGTGATGGCCCTGATTCTGGCGGGCTTGGCGCTCGGCGTCTGGAACCAGCGCGACGAGCTCCGCCAGTGTGGCCGCAACCTGCAAGAGCAGGTCAAGCTGGGCTCCACCTCCAACCTGGCGTGCACCTTCTTCGGTATCGAGGTCAAGCTCGACGATTAGCTCGCCGACAGCCGGACGGCTTAGCTGACGGTGACAATCCGCAGCATGTCGGTGGCCACCGTGATCGGAGCATCGGGCGCGCAGGCCAGGACCATCACGGTGTCGCCGCGCTGGACCAGCCCAGCATGAACGGACTTTTCAATCGCGAACCAGACCATCTCGTCGGTGTTCGCGTATTCGTCGACATCCAACGCGGTGACGCCCCAACACAGTGACAGGGCGCGCACCGTGGCTGGATCGGGTGAGAGACCGATCAGCCGCGCCGTCGGTCGAAAGCGGGCCATCGCCTGCACCGTGCGACCGCTGCGCGTGCAACACAAGATCGCTGCGACATCAGCGTCGACAGCGGCGATGGCCGCCGCCCGAGTGATCGCCATCGTGATCCGCCGCGGCCCGTGCCGGTTGGCACCCGCCGCGCCGAAGGGTGCCGCGGTGCCGGTGGCTGGCACGCGCTGGTGCCGGTCGAAGCGTTCCGCCCACGCCCGGTAGCTGTCCTCCTGTTCGGCGCGCAGCGCCACCTGGCTCATCGTCCCAACCACCAACGCCGGATCGGCTCCCACCGCCGTTTCACCTGACAGCATCAGCGCGTCGGTGCCGTCGAACACCGCGTTGGCGATGTCGCTGACCTCGGCGCGCGTCGGCGATGGGGCGGTCACCATCGACTCCATCATCTGCGTCGCCGTCACCACGGGGACCGCCGCTTCGACGCAGGCACGGATGATCCGCTTCTGCAAGTGGGGCACGTCCTCCAATGGGCACTCGATACCCAGGTCGCCACGGGCGACCATCAACGCATTGGCCTCGGCGATGATCTCGTCGAGGTGACCCAGCGCAGCGACTGTCTCGATCTTGGCCACCAGACGGGCCGTCGCCGGGGCGATTGCGGCGCGTACCGCGCGCAGATCGTCGGCTCGACGGACGAACGACACCGCCAAGAAGTCGACCCCGGCGGCCACCATCATCCGCGCCAGGACCAGGTCCTCGCTGGTCGGCGTACCCAACTGCAAGTGCTCCGAAGGAAGATGGACACCTGGGCGGCCACGTACGGTGCCGCCGGTGAGGACCGTGCACCACGCCTCGGTGTCGTCGACCGACACGACGCTCAACGAGATCGCCCCATCGCCGATCACCACTCGATCGCCGGCCGATAGATCGGCAAGCAAGGTCGGGTAATCCACGCAGATCTGCGCCGCACCGCTGGTCCCGTCAGCGGTGACTAACGCCAGGCCCGAGCCGGGGACCAGGGTGACGCCGTCGGGGCCGAAGTCCCCGGCACGGACCTTTGGGCCGGGAAGGTCGGCGAGCACGGCGACGACGGCTCCGGCCAACTGGGCTCGCTGGCGAATCCGCGGGATCAGTGCCAAATGCTGTTCGAGGGTGCCGTGGCTCAGGTTCAGGCGGAAGACGTCCGCGCCGGCGGCGATCATCGCATCGAGCGTCTCGTCGCTGTCGCTGGCAGGACCGACGGTGGCGACAATCCTGGTGCGACTGTGCATGGGCGTACATTGTGGCCCGTGGAGATGTCACCGAGCACGTTTGCCGCCGATGACCAGCGCGATTCGATCGACGACCTGCGGCGATTCCTCGATTGCTCGCCGTCGCCGTGGCATGCGGTCGATACGGCAACAGCGATGCTGGTCGATGCCGGATTCCACGCCGTCGACGGTTCGTCAGAGTTTCCGCTTCCACGCTGCGGCTACGTCGTTCGCGGCGGGGCGCTGATCGCCTTTGCCCAACCCGACTCATCCGAGCCAGCAAACGCCTTTCGCATCGTCGGCGCACACACCGACTCCCCCGGTCTGCGCGTCAAGCCGCAGCCCGATACCGGCTCGTTCGGGTGGCGTCAGCTCGGCGTCGAGATCTACGGCGGGGTGCTGCTCAATTCTTGGCTCGACCGCGACCTTGGTCTGGCTGGAAACCTGGTCGTGGACGATCGCAACGGAACACGCCTCGTTCGTGTCAACGTCGACCGACCGATCTGTCGTGTTCCGCAGCTGGCGATCCATCTTGACCGAGCGGTCAACGAGACCGGCCTGATCCTGGACAAGCAGACGCAGATGACGCCCGTGTGGGGTACGGGGCAGGCGCTGGACGGTGCGTTCGGTCAGTGGATCGCCCAGGAGGCTGGCATCGAGCGCGGTCTGGTGCGTAGTTGGGACCTGTGTCTGTACGACGTGACGCCGGCGGCGGTGCTCGGTGCCGATCGGACACTGCTGGCCAGCGGGCGGTTGGACAACCTGCTGTCGTGCTGGGCAGCGATCAGCGCCCTAATCGAAGCGTCGAGCACTCCCGGCAACGCGACCCAAGTCGTCGCCCTGTTCGATCACGAGGAGGTCGGTTCGGCATCGACCACGGGCGCGGCCGGACCAATCTTGGAACACGTCCTCGAACGCCTGGTGTTGTCGCGCGGTGGCGGTCGGATCGAGCTGCTCAATGCCCTGCAGCGCTCGCTGTGCGTCTCGGCCGACAACGCCCACGCCGTGCATCCGAACTATTCCGAACGTCACGAGCCCGGCCACCGGCCGCTGGTGAACCACGGGCCAGCGGTGAAAGTCAACGTCAACCAGCGGTATGCCACCGATGCCAGCGGCGCCGCCGAGGTGCAGCGCAACCTTGATGCCGCCGGGGTCCCCTGGCAGACCTTCGTCAGCCGAAACTCGATGCCCTGCGGTTCAACGATCGGGCCGATCACCGCGACACGCTTGGGAATCGACACCGTCGACATCGGCGTCGCCCAACTGTCGATGCATTCAGCTCGCGAACTCTGCGGAACCGCCGACCCGTTGTACCTAGTCGCCGGCCTCTGCGCCGTCCTCACCCAGCGCGATCGCGACGCACCGCGTTAGGCGCTGGCTTGGTCGTACAGTCGTTGCAGCTCGGCGTGCAGCTCGGCGGTCAGCCCACTGACCAAGGCCCGCGGGGCACGGCCACGTTCGTCGAAGGGCACTGGAATCGGTTTGCCGATCACCACTCGAACCTTGCGCGGGAGGATGAACTTGGCCCCCTTCGGCATCGCTCGATCGCTTCCGGCGATGCCGACCGGCACGATCGGCACACCCGCCTTGGCGGCAACGTAGGCCGCACCGTCAAACAGCGGCTGCACGATCGGTCCAGACTTGCGCTCACCTTCCGGAAAGAGCACCAATGGCTCGCCGGCCTTCAGCACGGTGATGCAGCGCACCAATGCCTCACGGTCGGCGCTGCCACGGGTCACCGGAAAGGCGCTGAGTGCGGTCAGCAAGCGGCCGAAGTAGCGGTTCTTCCAGTACTTGTCGGCGCCCATGAAGCGCAGTCTGCGGCGCGTCAGACCCGACACGATCGGGGTGTCGAGAATGCTCCGATGGGTGGGCGCCATCAGGAACGCCCCGGTGGTCGGCACGTTTTCGCGTCCTTCTACCGACATCCGGCACCACGTCCGACAGAACGCCGTCACGAGAAATCGAACCGTGGCGTAGGCCGCCCGATCGACGGGTGTGCTGCCAACCAATCTGGTTCGAATCTGTGTCATCGGTTAATCCCCCGCCTGCTTGGCATGTGTTGCCCGTTCCCACATCTGCACGACCTGTTCGACGACCTCGGCGATCGACATGCCGGTGGTGTCGAGGGTCACCGATCCATCGGCGGCGACCATTGGGCCATCGCGCCGTGCCGCGTCCATCTGGTCGCGTTCGGTGATCGATCGTTCGATCTCGGCGATGTCGCCGCCGCTCTGGCGCACCCGGCGTTGAGCGCGCGCTCGCGGCGACGCTGTCAGATAGAGCTTTAACGCCGCGTCGGGAAACACCACCGACCCGATATCGCGACCTTCGATCACACCCCCGCCGTAGCGCTTGGCCCACGCTCGCTGACGTGCACGCAACTCGTCGCGCACAGCGCTGTTCGAGGCGACCGGACCCACCGAGCCGGTGACCAGCTCGCTGCGGATCTCCTCGGTGACATCTCGTCCGTCGACGATGACCGAGTCCAGCGCCACTTCCAGCTCGATCCGCCGGGCCAGGGCGCCGACGCAGTCGACGTCGTTGAGGTCGAGATCTTCGTGCAGTGCTGCGCTGGCGACAGCGCGATACATCGCCCCGGTATCCAGGTAGCGCATGCCCAGGCGCGCGGCGATCGCCCGGGCAATCGTGCTCTTGCCCGCCCCGGCGGGGCCGTCGATCGCGAGAACCGGCATCTACCAGCTCGTCCCGAGGGGCATCCCCTCGCTGTAACCCGACGAACTCTGCACGCCAACGACGGCGCGCTCGTGGAACTCGGTGATGTTCGACGCACCGGCGTACGTGCATGCCGAGCGCACCCCGGCGACGATGTCGTCGATAATGTCTTCGACGCCAGGCCGGTGCGGGTCCAGGTACATACGCGACGACGAGATGCCCTCTTCGAAAAGTTCCTTGCGCGCCCGCTGGAACGCCGTCTCGCTGCGGTTCCGACTCTTCACCGCACGGTTGCTGGCCATTCCGAAACTTTCCTTGTACAAACGACCATCGGGGTCGCGCAGCGTGTCGGCCGCAGACTCGTAGGTACCCGCCAGCCACGATCCGAACATCACGCTGGCGGCTCCAGCGGCTAGGGCCAGGGCCACGTCGCGCGGGTGGCGAACACCCCCATCGGCCCAAATGTGCTTGCCCAGCTCAGCTGCCGCGGCAGCACATTCTTCAACTGCCGAGAACTGCGGGCGCCCGACGCCGGTCATCATCCGCGTGGTGCACATCGCCCCCGGCCCAACGCCAACCTTGACGATGTCGGCACCGGCGTTGATCAGGTCGCGCGTGCCCTGCGCGGTCACTACGTTGCCGGCCACAATCCTGGCCTGCGGGGCGACGGCGCGGACCTGCTCGATGGCCCGCAACGTCTTGGTCTGGTGGCCGTGAGCCGTGTCGATCACCAGCACGTCAACCCCGACCGCGAGCAACGCCAACGCCTTGGCCGCTGGGTCGCCATTGATCCCGACGGCAACGGCGACCTGCAATTTGCCGTTGGCGTCGACCGCCGGCTGGTAGATCGTCGAGCGCAGTGCGCCGGTGCGGGTCATGCAACCGAGCAGCGTCCCGTCAGCGGCCACGACCGGGGCCATCGTCAGCCGCGCCGAGTTCAAGCACTCGAAGACGTCTTCGGGCTTGGTGCCATCTTCGATCAGTAGCAGTTCCTCGCTCATCACGTTGCGAAGTTGGGTGAAGCGGTCGAATCCAACCGCATCGTGCTCGGTGAACACCCCAGTCGGACGATTGTCGGCGTTGACGATGATCACCGCGTTGTGCGCACGCTTGTGGATCAGGCCCAGCGCGTCACCAACGGTGGCGGTGGGGGCGAGCTTGATCGGGGTCTCATACACCGTGTGGCATTTCTTGACGTACTCGACCACCGAGTCGATGACGTCGACCGGGATGTCCTGCGGGAGAACGGTCAGTCCGCCGCGGCGGGCGACCGTCTCGGCCATCCGTTTGCCTGCCACCGCGGTCATATTGGCCACGACCACCGGAATCGTGGTACCCAATTCATCGGGCGTGTGCAGGTCGACATCGAAGCGCGACGCCACCGACGACAAGCTGGGGACCATGAACACATCGCTGTAGGTCAGGTCGAACGACGGCCGATCATTCAAGAAGTGCACGTGGACCAACCATAACGGTTGGGCCGCTTGTGGGGGCACCTTTGCCAGCGGCACCAGCCAACGATGCGGCTACCGTACGACGCGATGAACGCTCCGACCGACGAATCCGCTGTCCCTGTCGTCTTGGTCCACGGCTGGGCCGGTTCATTCGAGTCGACCTGGCAGCGCAGTGGTTTCACCGATCTGTTGGCCGATGCGCGGCGACCGGTGATCGGCATCGATTTGCTCGGTCATGGCAATGCGCCCAAGCCACACGACGCGGCCTCGTACGTCGATCTGACCGACCGAGTCTTCGAGGCGATGCCGGCCGAACCAGTCGACGCGATCGGCTTCTCGATGGGGGCCTTGACCCTGTTGCGGTGTGCCGTGCGCCAGCCGCATCGGTTCCGTCGCCTGGTGCTCGGCGGGATTGGGCGGAATGCATTCGACACGCCCAGCGAGGATCGCGCCGAGGATTTCGCCAACGCCATCCAGTTCGGTGCCGACCCTGTGGACAAGCAGGCGTCGGCGTTCGCCAGCTACGCCCGCGCCCCAGGCAACGACCCCGTTGCTCTCGCGATGGCGATGCGCACCGCCGAGCAACGTCGCTTTCGACCCGAGGAACTGACGGTCGTGACCTGCCCGACGCTGGTGGCGATCGGTGATCAGGACTTTGCCGGGCCGGGCGATGTCCTCGTCGACGCACTGCCCAACGCAACGCTGACGGTGCTGCGCAACACCGATCACTTCGCTACCCCGGAATCGTTTGCCTTCATCGACGCCGCGTTGGAGTTCATCGGCGCCGTCCCCTCGTGAACAGCCGTCGATGAGCAAGATCGGCACCGACGTCGATCGAGCACTCGCCGTCCTGGCTGACGGTGGCCTGGTAGCGATCCCCACCGAAACGGTGTACGGCCTGGCTGCCGATGCTTCGAACCCGGCGGCGGTGCAGCGGATCTTCGGCGTCAAGCAACGGCCGACCAGCCACCCATTGATCGTCCACCTGGCCGACGTCAGCTTGGTTGACGACTGGGCGGCCGACGTTGACTCGAGCGGGCGACTGCTGGCCGATGCCTGCTGGCCTGGGCCGCTGACCCTGCTCCTCCCCCGCGGTCCGTCCGTGATCGACGAGGTCACCGGTGGACGACCCACCGTTGGGCTGCGGGTTCCCGCCCATCCAATGACTACGACGCTGCTCGAACGATTCGCTGCCCAGATTCGACGCGGCGGTGGACTGGCGGCGCCGTCGGCGAACCGCTTCGGACGGATCAGTCCTACCACCGCCGCGCACGTCGACGCCGACCTGGGCGACGACGTCGATTACATTCTTGACGGCGGCCCGTGCCCAATCGGGGTGGAGAGCACGATCGTCGATTGCACCGTCGAGCCCCCTCAGCTGCTCCGCCCCGGAGCGATCACCGCTGAACAGATCGCCACCCTGTTGGGGTTCCGTCCGGCCGCGGCCGATGGCCCGAGCCGTGCCTCGGGCATGCTCACCTCGCATTATGCGCCCCGGGCACGGGTGCTGCTCGTCGACTCGCCGACCGAGGTGGCCAACGCCGTCGCCGCGGCGAACGTCCGCACGGTTGTCATCGGCCCGTCGCTGTCAGCGAAAACGTCGGTATTCGGCGATTCGGCTGACAGCGACGACGATCTGGTCGACCTCGCCAGGTATGCGGCGTCGCTCTACGCCCAGCTGCGCGCCGCCGACGATGCCGGTGCCGAAGTGATCGTCGCCGTGCTCCCGCCGGCCGCCGGCCTTGGCCACGCGATACGCGACCGGCTGATCAAAGCCGCTGCGCCGCGCTCGTAGTCACAGCTGGTTCAGCGCGGCCACCCAGGTATCGCGCACATCGTCGGCCAGCGGGGCCTGACCGCCGCGCTCGATCGGGGCAACGATCAGGCTGACGGTCGAGCCGCCCGCGTCGGGCACCAGATCGAGCCGACACCAGCACGGGGCCGGCTCGTTGAGGGCGACCTCCAGCCGGTAGGGCGGATCGTCGTCGAGCACCTCGCCGAGCCAGCTGGCGGCCACCAGCAAGGCCTCGAATGCCTCAGCGGGCAAGGCATCGACGGTGAACGATGGCTCGTCGCGCTGCACGCCCCCGTACGTGGGACGCGGCCCTGGTTGCGGATCCGGGACGACGACGGGTTGCGGTTCGATCGTTGCGGTCCGGCGCGCCGCAATCAGGGCGATGACGTCGGCGTACGCCGCGTTGATCCGTTGCATGTCCGCCGTCGAGCCGCCGACGTCGGGATGCGCGGTGGCAGCCAACTTTCGTCGCGCCGCCACTGCCTGGTCAGCCGACGCTGACGGCTCCAGCCCCAGGATCGACCAGGGATCGCTCAACGTTGCTTGGCGAAACGCCGGGTGCACAGCGCGCAGAACACCAAGGCAATCGCCGCGCACCAGATCAACGAGAGCACCACCCAGTAGCCGGTGCTGTGCTCGATGCCGACCACGTCGGTCCCGCCGAGCATCAGCGAACGAACGGCGTTGATGATCACCGTCACCGGTTGATTGGCGGCGAACGGCTGCATCCATCCGGGCATCGACTTGATCGGCACGTTGGCACTGGAGACAAACGAGAACGGGACGATCAACATCGACAGGCCCTGCGCCGCTTGGGCGCTCTTCGAGACCAGTCCGATGAAGATGAACGCCCAGGCGAACGCCCAGCCAGCCAGGATGATCAGCGCGTACGCGGCGATCACTGCGGCGATGCTGCCATGCGAGCGAAAGCCGACCAGGTAGCCGATGATCGCCGTGGTCAGCACACCCCAGCCGATCAGGGTGGCGTCGGCTAACGAGCGCCCAAACATCACCGCGCTACGCGGGATCGGCAAGGATCGCAGTCGGTCGTACAGCCCCGAGCTGCCGTCTTCGGCCACACCCGACGCGGCGGCCATTCCCGACCACAGGATCACCGTGGTCAAGAACCCGGGGACCAGCCAGTCGACATACGGAACCTTCGATCGCGGGTTGATCGCGCCACCGAACACGTAGCGGAACATGAACAGAAAGAGGGCCCCTTGGATGGTCCCCATCATCAGGATCTGCGGGTTACGAAAGAACTGTTTGATGGTTCGCTTGGCGATCTCGAGTGCGGTGGTGGCAAAACTGGCGGTGCGCCGGGTGGCCGCGTCATGCCTGCTCACGGTGCTTGGGTCACTGATCGTCGCGCTCATGCCACGGCTCCTTCGGGGGCGGGATTGTCTTCGGCGCGATGGCCGGTGAGGGTCAGGAAGACGTCGTCGAGCGTCGGCCGACGCAGACCGATATCGGTCACGGCGATCCCCCGCTCGTCTAAGCGGCGAACGGCGTCGGCCAACTGCGGGGCGCCACCGACACCCACGGCCACGGAGTTGGCGACACGGTCGATGTGTGCCGCCTCGTCCGAGATCTGACCCAAGACCTCGGCGACGACATCGAGGTCATCGACCCGCCGCGGCTGGACCTCGACCACATCGCGCCCGGCTTGGGCCTTCAACTGGTCCGGTGTGCCAGCAGCGATCACCCGGCCGTGGTCGATGATCACCACATCACGGGCCAACTGATCGGCCTCCTCCAGATATTGGGTGGTCAGCAGCACGTCGGTGCCGTGGCTGACCAGTTCGTGGATCGCTGCCCACAGATCCATCCGACTGCCGGGATCCAAACCGGTGGTCGGCTCGTCGAGTAGCAGCAAGCGCGGACTGCCGACCAGGCTGGCGCCTAGGTCGAGTCGGCGACGCATGCCGCCGGAGTAGTCGCGCACCAATTTGTCGGCAGCGTCGAGCAGATCGATCTGGGCGAGGACGCGGTGCGATGCGTCGATCGCCGCCGACTTGCACAGCCCGAACAGTCGCCCGACCATCACCAGGTTTTCTCGCCCGCTCATCGCTGGTTCCACCGATGCGTACTGACCGGCCAGACCGATCACCTGGCGAACCCGGTCGGGTTGCGCCAGCGCGTCGATCCCAGCGACACGCAGGCTGCCGCTGGTGGGCCGCAACAAGGTGGCGACGGCGCTGATGAACGTGGTCTTTCCAGCGCCGTTGGGCCCGAGCAAGGCAGTCAACTGGCCGGATTCGGCGGTCAGCGACAGCCCATCGAGGGCCCTGGTGTCGCCGTAGTGTTTGGTCAGGCCGACGGCCTCGATCATTGCGGTCATCCGCTACTCCATTCCTGTCGAGCGACCAGTGTGCAGCACAGAATTGGCCAAACCGTGTCAGATTTCGGCGCGACCGTTGAGGGTCACGGCTATTTCGGGCACGAAGATTTAGAGTAACCCCCCGTGAAGTTCGAGCACGTGAAGCGGCTGTTGTTCTGGCTGCTGATATTGCTGGCCGTGCTGACGGTGTGGAACGACCCGGCAGGGGCAGCCAAGGCGACCACCGATTTCATCGGCGATGTCGGACGCTTCTTCGCCACGTTGATCGAGAAGCTGATCAAGTTCTTCCAGGAACTTTTCAACTAGGCGAGCTTCTTGCCACGCCGGCGGCGGGCGGCAGCAATCACCTCATCGATCGTTTCCGTCGTGGACAACGAGACACGCATCGTCGCCGTCAGCAGCCACACGGCGACCCCGAAAACCACCGTGGCCCCAGCGATATGGGCGAGCACCAAGCCGATCGGCAATTTCGCTTCGTACTGGATGTAGCCGATCGCCCCCTGGACGACGAGCGCCACCAAGAACACCGTCAACGGAGTGCGCAGTTCTTCTCGATCGCGGGGCTTGTTGCGCAGCATCCACAGCAAGCGCAACGCCGCGAAAAGGGCGATCCACACAACCACGGCATGGATTCGGGTGACGGTGGTCAGGGCGAAGCCAAAGCGACGGGCCTTCTCGTCGCCAGCGTGCGGGCCGGTTCCGGTGACCACCGTGCCGGCCACGACGGCGAGCCCGGTCAGGACCACCACGGTCCACACTGCGGAGCGCACCCGCCGGGGCACGCTGAGCACCCGTCGTCCTCCATCTGGTTCGCGGCTGCGGACCACCAACACGACGGCAAGGGCGATCAGCACCAGCGACAACAGCATGTGCAGCTGCACTGCGGCTGGGTGGAGATCGGTCCACACCACGAGCGCACCGACCAGACCCTGGGCGGGAACCCCTGCGACGAGGGCCAGCGACAGCCAGGTCAGATCTTTGCGGCGCGGCTTGCGCACCAAGGCGGCCAGCGCAGCGAGGATCACCGCCAGACCAACGACAAAGGTGAAGAACCGGTTGATCTGCTCGATCGCCGCGTGTTTCGAACTGATATCGACCAGCTTGGTGTCGCTGCAGGTCGGCCAGTTACTGCATCCCAGGCCCGATCCGGTCAGGCGCACAAGCGCACCGGTGACGATGATCGCCCCCAGAAAGAACAGCGCGGCAACGCAGATCCGGTGGAACTCGGTGGGAGAAAATCCCTCCCGGCGCACTCGGGCGATCAGAGCCTTCAGTCGAGCCATCGCCGATCAGGCTACGGGTCGCCGTGACCTGCCGGAAATCTCCACTGGACGAGTGCTCCCCCTAGATTCGACGCCGTGAAGAAGCCGACGGTGGAACAGCGCCGAACCGAGATTCTGGAGGCCGCCTGCCAGGTGGTGATCGAGCGCGGCTTCGCTGGCACACGTATTAGTGACGTCGCCAAGCGGCTCGACGTCAGTAGCAGCCTGATCCACTATCACTTCGACTCGAAGGAGCAATTGCTCGCCGAGGCCTTCGCGTTCTACGCACGTACCGATGTGGCCGAGATGGAGGCCGAGATCGACGCCGCACCCAACGCCCTGGGCAAGCTTGACCGGCTGATCCACAACTACGTGCCCGAAGGCAGCGACGACGTCGAGTGGATGCTGTGGATCGATGCCTGGGGCGAGGCGCTGCGCAACCCGTTGATGCGCTCGATCAGTAAGGAGCTCGACGCCCTGTCGGCGGCGCTGGTCGAACGCGTCCTCGTCGAGGGCGTCGACAATGGCGAGTTCACCTGCGCCGACCCGGCCGGCACGGCGATCCGCCTGACGGCCCTGGTCGACGGGCTGGCGATCCAGTTCGCCGCCCACGATCGGATCATCGATCGCTCCCAGCTGCTGTCGTACGTGCGCGCCTTCGCCGCCCACGAGGTTGGCGTCGGCCTGGAGGCCTTCGGCAACCAGCCGGCCGCTCGCCATCAGGGGATGAGCACGCCGAGCGCGGCCACCGACGCGGCCCTGCGCCGCCTGCTGGCCCGGGCCACCGACGCGCTGCTCCAACGCGATCCGGCGGCGTTCGCTGCGTGCTTCACCGTCGACGGGCTGTGGAACGACGGTCGCGCCGATCACCAGGGCCGTCTGGCGATCACCTCGGCCTCAGCCAAGCTGGTCAAGGATGCCACCTGGGTGGTCACCAACATCGTTCAGGCGCTGTTCGAAGCCGACGAGAACGCTGGTACCGCGGTCGGCCGGATCACCCTGGAACAGCGCTTGAAGCGCCACAGCGGTCGGGTGATCGCCACCCTGGCGGCCACCAAGGACCAGTACGTGCGCATCGACGGTCAGTGGCTGATCGCAGCTCGTCAGGTCCAGATCTTGGATCGCAGCGATACCTAGATCTACGGGCGGATCTCGTAGAAGAAGTTTGCCCCGTGGTCGATGTCGAGCTTGCGGAAGCGGGTCAGCCCGGCGGCCGTTGCCATCTCGCGGGCTTTGCTTTCGGGTAGCCCCAGCGTTCCCAAACCAGCACCGTCGGGCGCGCTCATCGCCGATGACATGCAGTGCAGCACGCTGATCCCGTACATCAGCGACGCCATCGGATTCTTGGCGATGTTCTCTTCGAATGTGTCCAGCGCCTTCACGTCGACCAGCAGCCAGGTGCCATCGGGCTTCAAGGCCGAAGCGATCGCATCGACCATTTCCTGCGGATGGGTCATGTCGTGCAGGCAGTCGAAGGTGAACAACACGTCGACGGAATGGTCATCCGGTAGCGGTTGCTGGCGCGGGTCGACGAAGGCGACGTTGGCGCGGCCGACGGCCCGCTGACGGGCCAGCGTCAGGGCATGTTGGCTGATGTCGTAGCCGGTGTAGGTCGACGCTGGGAAGGCATCGGCAAGCAACATCACCGCGCTGCCGGCCCCGCAGCCGACATCGGCAACCACCGCGCCGGCGGCCAGCTTGTCGGCGACACCGTCAAGCGCGGGGATCACCGTGGGGACCAGGAAGTTGCGGTTCCACGGTTCGAAACTGCGATCGACGCCGACCGCGCCGGCGTGACCGTGGGTGTCGTAGTCGTGGCCGACCCCGGTGACGAAGCTGTCTTGGACGTGCTGCAGCGCTTGGATGTACTGCGGGAGCTGGCCGATGCTGCCCATCGCGAACGCCGGGCTGGTGTCGTCGGCCAGCACGGCTGCGGCGGCGTCAGACATCGCCACGGTGTCGACGTCGCCCTCGAGCACCTTGGCAGCGAGCTGATTGTGAGCCCACTCGCGTACCCAGCGCGGATGAAGGTTCATCTGCGTGGCGAGGTCGTCGATGGCGATCGGCCCATATTCGGCAATCTCGCGGTACAGCCCAAGTTGGTCGCCCAGATACATCATCCCGGCGGTGACCGCGCCTTCCAGCTTGGAAAACACCAAGTACTGGAACATCTTGATCTGGGTCGGGTCGGGGTTCATGCGGGATCCTGGAAGATGGGCCGACGCTGTTCAAAGTGAGCGTTGACCGCCTCGGTCTGGTTTGGAGAACCGATCAGGGCGAAGATTTCGCTGCGTTCAGCGGCGAACTGATCCGCTGCCCCGGCCACCATCGTCCGATTGATCAGCCGCTTGGCAGCACGAACAGCGTCCGGGCTGCGCTGGGCAATCTCGGCGGCCATTGCCACGGCGTCGTCATACGGGGTGGTGGACAGCCGGGTGACCAACCCGATCTGATTGGCCTCGACGCCGTCGAACAGTCGGGCGGTGAAGGTCAGCTCCTTGGCGATGTCGGGACGAACCAGCTGCGCCAGAAACAAGGTGCCGGTCATGTCCGGGATCATCCCGTAGTAGACCTCACGCACGCTCATCTTGGTGGCCGGGTGGACGATGCGAATATCGGCACCAAGGGCCAGCTGAAAGCCACCGCCCAGGGCGTGACCGTGCACTGCGGCGATCACCGGAACCGGTACCTCCTGCCACACCCAGCAGATCTGCTGCCCGAGATGAGTGATCCGATCACCGACCTGGCCAATCCGCCCCGGGCTCGACCGTTCGGTGTCGGTCGCCCCGCCACCGCTGATCGCCGCCATCGCGCTCAGGTCGAGACCGGCGCAGAACGAGGCGCCCTCACCGCTGAGCACCACAACACGAACGTCAGGCTCGGTCTTCAGCCGCTGGCCGGCCTCGGCCAGCGCGTCGAACATTGCCACATCCAAGGCATTGCGCTTGTCGGGACGGCGCAGACGCACGTCGGCGATCCCGTCGTCAATGGTGATGGTCACTCGTTCGCTCACCCGGTCAGTTTGGCATCCTCCGCGTCGCCTGCCCGACAGGGGCCGTGGCACAGTGCATGGATGAGCCGTCTGCCTCACGACACCAGTGGTCGGGCCCCGATCAGCGACACCGAGCCGACGCGGATCAGCGTCGATCGATACATCTCAACCCAATGGATGGACCGCGAGAATCGACAGCTGTGGCCGCGGGTCTGGCAGATCGCCTGCTCGGTCGATCACGTCGCCAATCCCGGCGACTTCTACGAATACCGCGCCGGGTGGAACTCGATCCTGATCGTGCGCGGTGACGACGGAGTGTTGCGCGCCTTTCAGAACACCTGCCGCCATCGCGGCAACCTGATCTGTCAAGGCACCGGCACGGGGCTCGATGAGTTGCGCTGTCAATACCACCGCTGGGCGTGGCACACCGATGGCACGGTGGCCGAGATCCCCTCGCGCAAGTGGTTGGGCACGATCGACAACGACGAGTTGGCTTTGTTCCCCGCACTGGTCGACACCTGGGGGCCCACCGTGTGGGTCAACCTGGACACTCAGGCGATGCCGCTGAGCGAGTGGCTGGAAGGGATCCCCGACGACGCCGCCTGGGCGAATATCGAGGACTATCGCTGCAACACCTTGGTCGTGCGCTCGATGCCGGCTAACTGGAAGGTGGTCTCCGAGGGCTTCTCCGAGACGTACCACATCCAAGGCGTACACCCCGAAATGCTTCGCTACATCGACGATGTCGGTGCTCGCCAGCGTCTCTGGAAGCGTCACAGCGTCAGCTACCAGGACTACGGCGTGCCATCGCCGCGGCTGGGTAGCGACGTCAGCGACGAGGAGGTCTGGCAAGCCTGGGTGCAGTCGCTGCATTCCCGTCTTGGCTTGGGATCCGGCGATCCGACACCGATGCCGACGATCCCCCAGGACGCCACGCTGCAGGACGTGTTGGCCCAGATGATCGTCGACACCCAGGCCGGGCGGGGCGTCGACATCAGCCACCTGGACACCAAGCGACTGACCGGCGCAACGCAATACAACTTCTTCCCCAACGCGACGATGATTCTGTGGTCGGACATGATCAATATCCTGTCGACGCGACCTGGGGCGACGCCCGACGAGTGCCAGTTTGTGATCACCAACTTTCATCGCGTTCCGCCCGGATCACCGCGCGCTCAGCCGACCACCGTCGACCCGTATCCGCCGGAGATCCCGCTCGGCTTGGTGATGGGCCAAGACATCGGGATCATGCAGACCACCCAGCGCGGGCTTCACCAACCGGCGTTGACCGAGCTGATCGTGTCGTCCGAGGAAAGTCGGTTGATCAACCTCCACCGCAACCTCGACGAGTGGTGTGCGCCAGACTGACCACATGGAACTGAACCTCACCGCCGACGAACTGCTGTCCACGACCCGCACTGTGCGCAAGCGGCTCGACTTCGACCGCCCGGTTGAGCGCGAGGTGATCGAGGAATGCCTGTCGCTGGCGGTGCAGGCGCCCACCGGATCGAATCGCCAGGAATGGCAGTGGATCTTCATCACCGACGAAGACATCAAGCTGGCGCTGACGGACCTCTACCGCGAAAACTTCGCCGTCTATCGCAAGTTCGCCGAGACGGTCACCTATCCCGACGGGGATATCCGTGGCGAGCGGCAACCGAAGGTGTTTGATTCGGCCGCTTACTTGGCAGAGAACTTTCATCGTGCCCCGGTGCTGATGGTTCCATGCATCGCTGGCCAGTTGGACGGCGCGCCAGCGGCGATGGCCGCCGCGGCGTGGGGCTCGCTGCTGCCCGCGGTGTGGAGCTTCATGCTCGCTGCTCGCGAGCGCGGCTTGGGCACGGCGTGGACCACGATCCACATGCTCAACGGCGGCGACAAGACGGCCGCCGAGATTCTGGGCATCCCCGACACGCACACCCACGCCGGCCTGTTCCCGATCGCCTACACCAAAGGCACCGACTTCAAGCCCGGCGAACGCCTGCCGCTGGACACGATCATCCACTGGGACCGCTGGTAACACGTGGCGCTCGCCGATGCGTTACATCCGGTGCCGGGTTACCGATGTAACGCGACTGGCGTGGGGGCGTTCAGCCGATGGTGAGGCTGTCGACGGCGACGGCGCCATTGGCGATGGCCAGCGTCAACGAGATCCCGTCGACACCAAGGCTGACGGTGAAGCTGCCGGGAGTGCGCATCGCCACGCGCACCGAGTCAATCGTCCGGCCGTTCAACGCGACCAGCGCCCGGTTGACCTCGGCCAGGTTGGCGCTCAGCGCCTTGCCGGCCGGAGTGCGCAGGTAGATCGACTGCAAGGCCTTCTCGCCCTCGGCTCGGTAGAGCCGCCTGGCGCGCCCCCCTTCCAGCGACGCCTCGACCACGTCGCCGAGAATGCCGACGAGGTCGGCTGGCACTTCACCGGTGGCTGCTACGTCGGCAAGTCGCTCCGCCTCGGCGCGCAACGGATCCGCGAGCACACCGGCGGCCGCCGACGCCTCGGCAACGACGATGCTGATGTCGTCTACGTTGAGCCGTAGCGCCACCGGCTCGGCGCCGCTTGTTGTGGCGTCGGCGCTGCTCAATGGCTTGATCCGAGGATCGCCTCGGCCTCGTGCTCGAAGCCACCGGTCTCGATCGGGCAATGGATGCCGCATTCCTTCGGTGCACCGGTCTCCCACCACCAACGTCCGGCACGGTCGTCCTCGCCAGCCACGACGGGGCGCGTGCACGGGTCGCAACCGATGCTCGTGTATCCGCGTGCGTACAGCGGGTGGACCGGAACGTTGTTGTCGTGTAGGTAATCCCAGACCTCGTCTTTCGACCAGTCGGCCAGCGGGTTGAGCTTGACGATCCCGTCGTGGTCGTGATCCAGTTCGACCTTGCGGATTGCAGCACGCGACGCCCATTGCTCACGGCGCAGCCCGGTGATCCAGCAGTCCAGGCCATTCAACGCCTGAACCAACGGCTGGACCTTGCGTGTCTGGCAGCAGGTCAAGCGATTCGGCACGGACTGGAGGAAGAAATCGCGGCCGCGCTGCTCTTCCATCCGGGCGATGACCGCTCGATCGGGGGTCAGCACCTCGAAGCGAGTCTCGGGGTAGCGGGCGCGCACCTCCTCGATGAACTGGTACGTCGCCTGCGGCAAACGCAGCGTGTCGACGGTGATCACGCGGATATCCGGTCGGAGTTGCACCGCCATATCCAGGATCGCCATTCCTTCGGCCTGCATCGCCGTGACCACGGCGATGCGGTCGTCGCTAAACGTGTCCATCGCCCAGCCGAGAACCTCGTCGGGTTCCTGATCATCCAGGTCGATGGCGATCTCGCCGATCTCCAGGTCGTCAAACAACAGTTGGCTCATTGCAGTTCGTTCCTTTCAGCCGCCCGCCAGGGCGGGGAGGATGGTCAGTTCGTGGCCGGGCTCGACGGGGGTGTCCAAGCCGTTCAAGAAGCGGATGTCTTCCTCGCCGAGGAAGACATTCACCGAGGGGATCACATCGCCGTCGGCACCGAGCACCTGGGCGATCAGGGCTGGGAAGCGCTGGTTCAGTTCGGCGAAGATCGCCCGTACCGTGCGCCCGTCGACCTCGATCACGTCGGCGCCCTCGGTGGCCTCGAGCAACATGCCGGGGATCCGCACCACCGGACGCGTAGCAGCTTCCTCGCGCTCGCCAGCGGACGTGCTTTCGCCGGCGCAGACCAGGCGGAGGTGGTCGTCGTCGTGGCGGTCGAGGTAGTCGGTGAACGACACGATCGTCGGGTCTGTGGCCTTCTCGTTGACCCAGGCCTCCACCAGGCGGCAGACGACTTCGGTGATCTGCGTGGCGGGGATCCGACGAATGAACGGGATCCCGATCGCCGCGCCCTCGCCGAGGCGACCGCGCAGCCGCAGGTTGTAGGCCTCGACGCGTTTGCCGGTATCCGGCTCGGTGGCGGTGGTGCCCTGTAGGCCGATATCGGCCACCCAATGGTGCGCGCAGGCGTGCGGGCAGCCGTCGACGTGGATGCCCAAGTCCTGCACCGCGTCGGCCCCGAAGCGCTGCTCTAACTCGGGCAGGATGCTGTCCAGCTTGCCCTTTGTCTGGGCGACGGAGTAGTTACAGAACTGGTGGTCGGTGCAGGCCACCGATTTGGCATACAGCTTGCTGCGCTTCGGCTTGAAGCCGATTTGGGCGAGTCGGTCGGTCAGCCAGTTGACTCGATTGTTGGGCACGTTGACGACGATGAAGTTCTGCGAGCGAGTGAAGCGCGCCTCCGCCCCGATCTCGGCCAACGCCTCACCAAGGCCGATCAGACTGTCGCCGGTGACCGTGCCGACCGTGACCGGCACGCCAACATACGACAGCCCAGGCTGGCGCTGGGCGTGGACACCGAAGTGATCGTGGCCGCGCTGCGGTATCGGATCGATTCCGTCCTCGAAGGTGTAGCCGAGGTGTCGCTCGATCATCTCGCGCATCGCTTCCGGGCCGTAGTCGTCCATCATGTGCTTGATCCGCGCCTTGACTCGGCTGACGCGGTAGCGCAGGTTGGTCTGCCACACATCGGTGATCGCCCGCAGCACCTCGATGATCTGCTCGTCGGATTCGTACGGCAGGAAGACGCCGATGTCACGGGCGATCCGGGGTGTTGCCGACAGGCCCCCACCGATGCGCACGGCAAAGCCGTTGCGCCCGTCTTTGATCGTGCCGACCAGGGCCACATCGTGAATCTCCGGAGCGTTGCACTGCCCCGGGCAAGCGCTGATCGTGAACTTGTGCTTGCGCGGTAGGTCCGAGTACTCCCGGTTGCCGGAGAAATACTTGGCCACCGCGGCGACCAGTCCGGTGACGTCGAACAGTTCGGCGCCATCGACGCCCGCCACCGGGCAGCTGGTGGTGTTGCGCACCGTGTCACCTTCGCCGCCGGCCGTCGTCAACCCCGACGCCTCGATCGTCGAGAGCACGGCGGGCAGCTCGGCAAGCTTGATCGAATGCAGCTGAATGCCTTGGCGGGTGGTCAGCTCGCCGTAGTTCTGCCCGCGATCACGGGACAAGCCGCCAAGGGCGATCAGCTGATCGGGGGTGATCCGCCCGCCCGGAACCTTGACGCGAACCATGAACGTGCCGATCTTCGGCTTGTCGTGCATCAGGCCCCACCAGCTGAGGAAGACGATGTCTTCTTCGGGGATCGCCTCGTAGCCACGCTCGATCATCGACGGCAGTTCGTCGATGATGTCGAGCGGGAACTTTTCCTTCTTGTGGCGCTCGATCGCGTTGCGCTTGAGGATCAGATCCCAGGTCGGTTCCTTGGCCAGTCGCTTGGCCCGGGAGTCCGTCGTCATCGTCATGGCCGAGGAGCGTAGCGTAATCCCGACTAATCAGATCAACTTTATCGCTAATTGCCTTCTGACCAGGACATTCATTCTCGGAATCGGGCCACGGCCTCGACCAAACGCTTACGGGTCAAGTCTTCCAGCTCCCGTCGCTGCCGAGCCGCATCGACCTGGCGGGCGACTTGATCGTCGACGAAGTCGGCCCGGCGATTGTGCGTGCGGCATCGGGCCCCAGCGTTGTCAACCTTGCGCCAATCAGTCGAGTTCGCGCACGCGGGTACGGAATTACCCAGCATGCGGGCAATTCCGTACCCGCGCCGGGACAACGCGAACGGCGCAGCGCTGAGGGCGGACGGGGCGCGGTGGCTTCCTAGTCGACTAATCGCAGGCCGGCGGGGGCGATCGACGGCTCGGCGTTGGGTAGGTCGACCACCAACTGGGTGCGTAGGCCGGCGAAGACATGTTCGCTCAGCAACACCGGGTGCCCGTGGGTGTCGGTGGTGACACGTTCGCAGCGCAGCACGGGGCTGCCCACCGGCACGCTGAGCAACGCTGCCTCGTCAACGGTGGCTGCGTCGGCCACGATCGTCTGCGTGGCACCGCGCAACTGCACGTTGAGCAACTCGTAGAACGGCTTGGCCTCCACTTCGCGGCGGCTGAGTTGGTGGCCATGGTCAGCCGGGCACCACACGGTGACCACAGCGAACGGCGATCCGTTGGCCAGGTTGAGTCGCTTGACACGCAATACCTGCTCACAGCCAAGCACCTCGGCGACGCGCGGCGTGGAGTCGACGAAGGCGAACTCCAGCACCCGTCGGGCGGCACGCATTCCCCGCTCGCCGAGCTGGCTCTCGATCGTCGTCAGGCTGTTCAGCCGCTGCGGAACCGGCTCGGTCGCGGCGAACCAGCCGAAGCCCTGTCGAGAATCGATCAGCCCTTCGTCTCGAAGCAGATCGAGGGCTTTGCGTACGGTGACACGGCTGGCGTTGAACCGTTTCGACAGCGCGCTTTCGCTGGCCAACAATCCCCCGGGACCGACCTCACCGACGACACCGCGTAATTCGTCAGCGATTTGCTGATAGCGAATTGTTCGCTGCGGTCTTGCGCCGGAGGCCTGCACTTGTCCTATACTTGTCTACATATCGCCGCAGCGCAAGTAGTCGAACAGTAGGGAGTCCATCGTGACCGTTTCCGCAACCACCCCCATCGAGCTCGTCGATGGCGTGTATGCCACATTGCCACAGCGCGTCGCCGACGGCCGCAAGCGCTTTGGTCGGCCGTTGACGCTGACCGAAAAGATCCTGCTCAATCACCTCACCGATCCGAGCGAGGGCGTCGAACGCGGCGTCACCTACAACGACTTCCGGCCCGACCGGGTGGCGATGCAAGACGCCACCGCGCAGATGGCACTGCTGCAGTTCATGACCGCCGGTCTGCCCACCACCGCCGTGCCGTCCACCGTGCACTGCGACCACCTGATTGCTGCCAAGGTCGGCGCGCAGATCGACCTGGGCGTGGCGATCGACACCAACCAGGAGGTCTACGACTTCCTCCGCTCGGTCAGCGCCAAGTACGGGATCGGCTTCTGGGGCCCCGGCAGCGGGATCATCCACCAGGTCGTGCTGGAGAACTACGCCTTCCCCGGCGGGATGATGATCGGCACCGACAGCCATACGCCCAACGCTGGCGGGCTGGGCATGGTGGCGATCGGCGTCGGCGGTGCCGACGCGGTCGACGTGATGACCGGGTTTCCGTTCAACGTCCGCTTCCCGAAGGTCATCGGCGTGAAGCTGACCGGCGAATTGAGCGGCTGGTCGGCACCGAAGGACGTCATCCTCGAGGTCGCCCGGGTGCTGACCGTCGAAGGAGGCACCGGAGCGATCGTCGAGTACTTCGGGCCCGGCGCGGACAGCATCTCGGCCACCGGCAAGGCGACGATCTGCAACATGGGCGCCGAAATCGGGGCGACATGCAGCGTGTTTGGTTACGACGACAACATGCGCCAGTACCTGAAGGCCACCGGCCGCCAGGCGATCGCCGACGCCGCCGACAAGGTTGCCGATGATCTGCGCCCTGACGACGGGGCCTATTACGACCGGATCATCGAGATCGATCTGAACGAGTTGAAGCCGCTGCTCAACGGCCCACACAGCCCCGACCGGGCCAACCGGGTCGGCAAGCAGGTGGGCGACGAGGCGCGGGCCAATGGCTGGCCGCTGCAGATCAGCTCGTCGCTGATCGGGAGCTGCACAAACAGTTCGTACGAGGACATCACCCGCGCCGCGTCGATCGCCCGTCAGGCCGCTGCATATGGGTTGAAGGCGAAGAGCGAACTGCTCGTCACCCCCGGGTCCGAGCAGACCCGGGCGACGATCGAGCGCGATGGGCTGATCGCCGATCTGGAAGCGATCGGGGCAACCGTGCTGGCCAACGCCTGCGGCCCGTGCATCGGCCAATGGAACCGGGCTGCCGACGCCAACGCCGAAATCAACACGATCGTTAACTCGTACAACCGCAACTTCCCGAAGCGTAACGACGGCTCGGCCAACACCCTGGCGTTCGTCACCTCGCCCGACACGGTGATCGCTCTGGCCTTGGCCGGTCGGTTGGACTTCGACCCGACCACGGACACCTTGGAGACCCCCGATGGCACCCAGGTGACGCTCAGCCCGCCGGTCGGCGAGATCCTGCCCGAAGGTGGCTACGACCCCGGCTCGAACACGTTTACCGCTCCTCCGGCCGACGGATCCGCCGTGGTCGTCGAAGTCTCCCCGACGAGCGACCGTCTGCAGTTGCTCGAACCGTTCGTCGCGTGGGACGGCAACGACTATCTCGAGTTGCCGATCCTGATGAAGGCCGACGGCAAGTGCACGACCGATCACATCTCCGCGGCTGGCAAGTGGCTGAAGTACCGCGGTCATCTGGAGAACATCTCCGGCAACCTGTTCATCGGTGCGGTCAATGCGTTCGGCGGCGCGGTCGGCGAGGGCAAAGACTTCCGCGACGGCAGCGTCGACTCGTACCCGAACCTGGCCAAGAAATACAGCGAGGCTGGCATCCGGTGGACGGCGATCGGCGACCGCAACTACGGCGAGGGCTCGTCGCGTGAACACGCAGCGATGGAGCCGCGGTTCCGCGGTGGCGTGGTCATCTTCGCCCGCAGCTTCGCCCGGATTCACGAGACCAACCTGAAGAAGCAGGGCCTGGTGCCGCTGACCTTCGCCGACCCGGACACCTATGACCAGATCGGCGAAAGCGACACGATCAGCGTGTTCGGCTTGCCGCCCGTGCCCGGCCAGAACATCAAGTGCCGGATCAACAAGGCCGACGGGACGACGATCGATTTCGAAGGCGTGCACACCTTCAGCCCCGAGCAGGTCGAATGGTTCAAGGCCGGTTCGGCGCTGAACGTCGTCAAGAAGAAGGTCGCCGAAAGCCACAACGCGTGACGGAACTGTCAGTGTCAGAACTGCCGGAGCCGGACGACCGGCCGGGCGAGCGGCAGGCCTTGGAGGAGTACCTCGACTACTTCCGCGTCGTCCTGCGCCGTAAGGCCACCGGACTGAACGACGCTCAGACCAACGCCCGGCCGTGTCCGCCGAGCACCCTGAGCCTCGTCGGGCTGGTCCGCCACATGACCGAGGTCGAGCGCTACTGGTTCCGCGCCGTGCTCGACAACCAGCTCCAGCGCGGGCCATACAGCTCCGTCGATCAGCCGAACGAAGACATCGTGCCGTCGTCGTCGGCTTCGATCGGCGATGCCCTCGCCGCGTTCGATGCCGAGGTCGCGGCCGTCCGCGAGATCGCCGGCCGCTACGAGCTGGACACGATCACCACGCCGCGCAAACGCGGCAGATCGTTCAATCTGCGTTGGATCTATGTCCACATGATCGAGGAGTACGCCCGCCACTGCGGCCACGCCGACCTGCTACGCGAGGCGATCGACGGGCTCACCGGCGACTGAGTCAGGGACATCATCGATCAGCCGGCGCAGGGCAGCGACGTGGGCGCGGAATGCTCGGCGGCCAGCGGCCGAGATCGACACCCAGGTGGTCCGTCGGGCATCGCGTCGGCCCTTGCGGATCCGCAAGTAGCCGGCGTCGACGAGCGCAGCGAGATGCTTCGAAAGCACCGAGTCGCTGACGTCGAGGTTGGCACGCAAGGTCGAAAACTCGATGTCGTCCACTGAGGCGACGATGGCCATCAAGCGCAACCGAGTCGGAGCGTGGATCAGCGGGTCGAGCGCTTCACTCACGACGCGCCGGTCTCGCGTCGGTACCGCACCATCCACCGTTTCGATGCCAACCAGTACACGGCGGCGCCGGCAACGGCAATCACGACCGCGAGCCACCACCAACCGCGCTGGCCCGCGGCCGTCGCCCCAGCCATCGCCGCGATGATCGCCACCGCAGCGGCAACCGTCGAGGCCACAGTGGCACCGCCGCGCAATCCGCTGACCCACATTCCGTTGTGCTCCCGGAAACGACGGACCTGCCAGCCCATCATCGACGCCGCACCGAGGAACAGCAGCAGACCGCCGGGCGTGCGGCCGTTCAACGTCGTTGACACACCGACCACGAGCGCGGTCACCGCAACGGCCAAACCCTCGTCGTACCAAGCCGGGACCGTGAGCTGGCGGGCCAGGGCTGCCTGGGTGCGGCGAACGTCATCGACCATCGCTGCAGGGTTGGTTCGGTCACTTTCCATGTTGGAAAGCTTAGTCGTACTTTCCAGTTTGGCAAGTGGCGGCGAGCGTCACCACTAAGGTGGGCGCGTGGCAGACGGCTACCGCACCGAACACGACAGCCTCGGCGAGGTGCGCGTGCCGAGCGATGCCCTGTGGGGCCCTCAGACGCAGCGGGCGATCGACAACTTTCCGATCAGCGGCACGCCACTGCCCGCCGCGTTGATCCGCTCTCTGGCGCTGATCAAGGCTGCGGCGGCGCGGGTCAACGGACGACTCGGCGTGATCAGCGACCAGCAAGCGATGGCGATCGAGCGTGCCGCCGAGCGCATCGTCGACGGGGAGTTCGCCGACCAATTCCCAGTCGACGTCTTCCAAACCGGTTCGGGTACGTCGACCAACATGAACGTCAATGAAGTGATCGCCACCCTGGCAACCCGTCGGCAGCCCGATGTGGCGGTCCACCCCAACGACCATGTCAACGCCAGCCAGTCCAGCAACGACACATTCCCGACGGCGATCCACATCGCCGCTGCGCAGGCGGTGCGCAGTGAACTGATCCCTGCCCTCCTACGGCTCCACCAGGCGTTGGCTGACAAGGCGGTGGAATTTGCTGGGATGGTCAAAGCGGGGCGAACCCACCTGATGGACGCCACGCCGATCACCTTGGGCCAGGAGTTCGGCGGCTATGCCGCAACCGTCCGGCTGGCGATCGACCGACTCGAATCGGTCATGCCGCGCCTGGTCGCCGTGCCCCTGGGCGGCACCGCGGTGGGCACCGGCATCAATATGCCGGCCGGCTTTGCGGCTGAGGTGCTGGCGATGATCAACGCCCATACCGGCCTCGACGTCCGCGAAGCCGACGATCACTTCGAAGCCCAAGGGACACGCGATTCCCTCGTCGAACTGTCTGGTGTCCTGCGCACGATCGCCGTTGGCCTGACCAAGATCGCCAACGACCTGCGCTGGCTGTCGTCCGGGCCCACTGCCGGCCTCGCCGAGATTCACCTCCCCGACCTCCAGCCCGGCTCATTGATCATGCCGGGCAAGGTCAATCCGGTGATCCCCGAAGCAACGCTGATGGTCTGCGCCCAGGTGATCGGCAACGACGCGACGATCACCGTCGCCGGAGCGGCTGGCAACTTTGAGCTGAATGTGATGATGCCGGTTCTGGCAGCCAACCTGCTGTCATCGATTCAGTTGCTGACCAATGCAACCACGTTGCTCAACGAGCGATGTGTCCGCGGGATCGTCCCCAATCCGCAGCGGATGCGCCGCTACGCCGAGTCGTCACCATCGATCGCCACCGCATTGAACCGCTCGATTGGCTACGAACGCGCTGCCGCGGTAGTCAAGCGCGCACTGACGGACGGGACGACGATCCGCGACGCGGTGATCGGCCTTGGCCTGGTAGCTGATGGAACGCTGACCGAGGCCGATCTCGATCGATTGCTCGACGTCGACTCGATGACCTGATCGGCCGCTACCCGAGCCGATCGCCGAGCTTGACCTTGGCCCGCTCGGCAGCTTCCTTGGCCCGCTCGGTGAGGCGTCGTGCCAGGTCGCCGATTCGACCGATCTGGCGAATGACCGCGTCGCGGGCCGTCTCGGCCTCGGACGTCAGGTTGGACAACGACTCCAGCTTCCACCACTTCATCACCACCGGCTGGAGAATCTGGTCGTGGTGCTGGCTGAGGTTGTAGATCCCCGCCCGGGCGATCGCCTCGGCGTGCTGCTTGAAGCCGGGAATCCCGGTGCCGGGCATCGTGAAGCCGCGGACCTGGCGCTCGATCGCCGGGAGGACCACCGAGGGAGCGATCTCCAACGCCGCGGTGGTCAGGTCGCGGTAGAAGAGGAAGTGGTAGTTCTCGTCGGTGGCGACGCGCGAGATGACCTGGTAGCCGGCCTCGGCGATCGGATGGTCGCCAAGCTGGTCGACCAGCGCTCGCCCGGTGTTGCGATGAGCGATACGCGTCGCCAGCTCCTGCAACGAGACATAGACGATTCCATCAACGGGTGTCTCGGGATGGGGCACCTGGCCGCCGCTCATCTGCGCCATTCGCGCATCCTCGAGTTCCCACGGGTCGAGCGACTTGGTCACCAACGCGTAGTCGCGCAGCACCTGAGCGTGGCGCGCCTCTTCGGCCACCCACCGGTGCGACCATTCACGCCATACACCGCTGTTGCCATACATGCCATCGATCGTGTTGAAGTAATACGGCAGATTGTCCTCGGTGAGCAGGTTGACGAACATCGCGCTGCGCAGTTCGTCGGGAATCTCGACCCGCTCGTCGAGCCATTCGCTGCGCTCACCATAGTCGCTTGCGGCAGACCACGGCACATACTCGTGGGGATACCACGGCTTGCAGGTGTCGTAGTGCCGCTGAACCAAGCGTTCGGCGACAGGCGACAACTCATTCATTAAGTCGCGGGCGATGCGGTCGTCTGCTGCGGTTGTGGTGGCGATGGCCATACCCACCAGTCTACCTACTGGTAGGTAGACGTTCTCGGTTGCCGAGGCGAATTTCGATCAGCCGTCGGTTCCCGGACGTCGATCGACCTCGGCCGACGGATCGCCGCGATACCCAGGCGGCAAGGTCGCAGCCAGTTCCTCGGCTGTTGGCACGTGTCTGCGGCGCGCTGCAGCAGGCAGTTGGTCGACGATCGCTTCCATGATCGTCTTGGAGTCGGCGTCCAAACTGCGCTTGCCCTTCAGCCGAATCGGTTCACCGACCCGGACGCGTACCTTCGGCGGGTCGATCACATTCCAGAAGAGCGGGATGCGCGACGAGCGCGGCCACACCTTTTCGGTACCCCACAACCCGACCGGCACGATCGACGCGCCCGTCACCCGCGCCAGACGCGCTGCCCCGTGGCGAGCCTGGAGAACCGGATCGAAGAACGCAACGCCGCGCGGAATCGTACCCTGCGGCATGATCCCCACGATCTCGCCGTTGGCGATGGCTTCCTGCGCTCGACGCAGCGGCTCGGCGCTCCCCGTGGCTCGGTCGACTGGGATCCCGCCAAACGTCTCGGCCAGCCGGCCAACGACCGGGGCGGCGAACACCTCGCGCTTACCAAGAAAGCGCACCGGACGATCCTGACTGGCGAGGACGATCCCAACCGCGGCGACGTCGAAATAGCTGCGATGGTTGGCGACCAGGATCGTCGGGCCCTCGGTCGGGATTCGTTCGGTTCCGGCGATGTCGAAATCGGCGTACGGAAACCACAGCGGACTGGTCAGACCCATGGCGATGCGCTGCACGTCGACCGGCTCCGGCGGACCAGCAAAGGAGACCGTCGGCCACTTGCGAAGCGCTGCGGCAACGATCAAGCGCGGGTCGGGGTTCACCACCGCCGGGTGACCAACCGCGCCGAGCAACGGCATGTCGTACACGCTGTCGCTGTACGCGTAGCTGTGGGCGAGGTCGATCCCGTGACGCTCCGACCAGTCGCGCACCGCGGCCAGCTTGCCGGTGCTCCACACAAACGGTCCGTCGAACTCGCCGGTATAGGTGCCATCGTCACCGACCGCGTAGCGGGTGGCGATCAGATCATCGACACCGAGCCGGTCGGCGAATGGCTTGACCAGGTCGTAGGGCGTGGTGGTGGCCATCACCACTAGCCGCCCAGCGCGGCGGTGCTCGTCGAAGACCGCGGCGACGCCCGGTTCGACCATCGCCAAGAGCTCGTCGGTGGCGATCGACCCGGCCCGTCGGGCGTCGGCTTGACGGCGCCCCTTCGACAGGCGGGCGCCCTGGCGAGCCAGGAGCATCGCCGGGAACATCTCGCCGTACAGGTTGAACACGCCGTAGAGCACGCCCTCGCCAGGGATCGAGCGGGTGACCAGCCCGGACTGACGGGCAGCGCGGCCGTACACCTCGCCTGACGCTCGCCGAATCAACGTCCGGTCGAGATCGAAGAACGCTGCTCCCCTGGCCATCGCCTTATCGTAGGTCCGCCAGCAGGACATCGCTGGCGCGGCGTTGGCCAACGCTTCGGAAAACGGGAAAGGCCCCGCTTTGGGGGAAGCGGGGCCTCTCAACCTTGAACCGGGCGGTTGGGGGAACCACCTTCGGTTCGTCGGGCACACTCGTTGGGGGACGAGTGACCTCGAACATGTGAAAGTATGCACGTGAACGAGTGATCTTTCAAGCATATTGGAAAGATACTTGCTATCGTTTTTTCAGATGGATGTTCGGCAGCTCAACGCGCTGGTCGCGATCGCCGATCACGGCACGTTCTCTGCCGCGGCCAGGGCCCTGTACACGGTGCAATCCAACGTCAGCGGCCACGTCGCTCGTCTCGAACGAGAACTGGGCGTCACCCTGGTTGATCGCCAGCGCGGCGGGCTCACCGACGATGGCCTGGTCGTCGTCGAGCGCGCCCGGCGGATCTTTCACGATTTGGACGACATCTCCGCCGAGATGGCCTCGCGTGGCGATGCGGTCCATGGCGATACGCGGGTCGGGATTATCGGCACGACCGCCCGCTGGCTCCTGCCGCGCATGCTCCAGCGGCTGCGCCTGGAGCACCCCGGCGTCCACCCGGTGATCCACGAGGGCAACACCACCACCCTGGTGGCACGGGTGCAGACATCCCACATCGATGCGGCGATCGTCCACCTGCCGTTGGACGAAACCGATGTAACGATCGAGCCGTTGTTTGCCGAAGACCTGATTCTGTTGACCCCCAGTTCGCACCCCGCTGCTGGGAAGACGTCGATCTCCCTGGCCGAATTGGCCGGCGATCGCCTGATCCTGCCCGCGGCTGGCACCGCGTTTCGCCGCGTCTTGGACCGCGCCGCGGCCTCGGTCGGGGTCGAACTGCAGCCCAAAGCGGAGATCGATGGCGTACGCCTGATGGCCTCGCTGGCCTTCGAGGGCTACGGCGCCACCATCGTCCCGGCCACCGCCGTGCCCCGTTGGCTGGAGGGCAACTTCGCCCGCGTGCCCGTGCCCGAACTCCCCCGCCGAGTGGTCGCCTGGGTCCAGCGCAAGCGCCCGCTGCCCGGATCAGCGACCCGCGCCACGCTTAGCGTGCTGCGCGACCTCGTTGCCGAATTTGGCGACGATCAACCTGGCGTGCATGTCGGCGTCGACGCCTTCCCCTTGGCTCGAGGCTAAGCGGGGCGACCGACCCGACGACTAATGTCGGCGTCGATGCCGGCTTTCGTCATACAACGTCACGTGCCCGGTGTCGTCCATGCCGATATTCGTCAGCTCGGCGAGCAGCGCGTAGTGTGGGCCGAATCCGACGACGAAAGCCGACGCGGTGCGCTGTCGTCGGGTTCCTCGGCGGTGCTGGAATCCGCGGCGCGCACTGCGCTGGCCTACAAGCTGCCGCTGGTTGTGGTGATCCGCTCGAGCGGCGCCGACATCGTCGAGGGATTCGCCGCGCTCCACGGCTGGGGTCGTGCGGCCAAAGCGCTGGCCACCTGCTCGGGCGTGGTGCCAGTGGTGATGATCGTCGATGGGCCGGCCGTCTCTGGCCCGGCGCTGCTGCTCGGAATCGCTGACTTCGTGGTGATGACCGAGCGGGCGTACGCGTTCGTCAGCGGGCCGACGATGGTCACCGAGTTCACCGGCGTGGTGATCGACAACGACGAACTCGGCGGTGCTGCGTCGCATAGCCGCCACAGCGGAGCGGCCTCGCTGATCACGGCTGATCTCGACGCGGCAATCGCCATCACCGAGCAGCTGCTCGGCTACCTGCCGGCGTCCAACGGTCTCGAGCCTCCGGAGTGGCCCACCGACGACCCCACGGATCGTCCCACCCCCGAGGCAGGCGAGCTGATTCCCGCGACCTCGACGGGCAGTTACGACGTGCGCGACGTGATCGCCGCGCTTTGTGACGACGGTGAATTCCTGGAGATCCGCCCGCGGTGGGCTTCGAACGTGATCACCGCGTTCGTGACGATGGGAGGCCGTCCGGTCGGCGTGGTGGCCAACCAGCCGATCTCGTTGGCCGGCACCCTGGATATCCCCGCCTCACAGAAGGCAGCCCGCTTCGTCAATACCTGCGACGCGTTCAACCTGCCGATTCTGACGCTGGTCGATACGCCAGGCTTCTACCCCGGCAAGGATCTGGAATGGCGCGGCATGATTCGCCACGGTGCGCAGCTGGTCTTCGCCTACGGCCAAGCCACGGTGCCGCGTATTTGCGTGATCTTGCGCAAGAGCTATGGCGGGGCGTACATCGTGATGGACTCCAAGCGGATGGGCAACGACCTGTGTGTGGCGTGGCCGTGGGCCGAACTGGCCGTGATGGGCGCCGGACAAGCTGCCGCCATCCTCCAACGGCGAGCGACACCCGAAGAACGCGCCGCGTTCGAAGCCGATTACGCCGAGCGGCTGTTAAACCCCTACGTCGCCGCCGAGCGCGGGCTGATCGACGCGGTGGTCCAGCCGTCCGAAACTCGCCAACTGATCTGCGACGCGCTCGACATGCTGATCGACAAGCGCGAGGTTCTGGCCAGGAGAGGACACGACAACTGTCCGCTCTAACGATCGCAGCTAGTCTGCTCTGTGGGGTGGACAACAGCCGCCCCACCCCCCACATCCGTGTCAACGAGGGAAAAACATGCCCGACACCATTACTTTGACCGACAACCGCACTGGCAAGACCGTCACCGTGCCGATCACCGATGGCGTCTTCGCTGCATCGGCGGTGCGCGAACTGGATCCCAGCCTGTACATCTACGACCCGGCCTATATGCAGACGGCGGCGTGCAAAAGCGCCATCACCTATCTGGATGGCGAGGCCGGGATCTTGCGGTACCGCGGCTACCCGATCGAACAGTTGGCCGAAAAGAGCACCTACCTCGAGGTGACGTATCTGTTGCTCAACGGCGAACTCCCCAACGCCCAGCAACTGCAGTCGTGGACCGAATCGGTCATCCACCACACGTTTATCCACGAAAACATGCGCAAGCGGTTCGTCGACGGCTTTCACTACGACGCCCACCCGATGGGCATGCTGGTCAGTGCGCTCGCCGCCCTCGGAACGTTCTACGACGACGCCAAGGACATCACCAACAAAGCCAGCCGCGACAAGCAGATCCTGCGGCTGATCGCCAAGACGCCGACCCTGGCGGCGATGTGCTATCGCTTCTCGGTCGGGTTGCCGTTCGTCTACCCGAACAACAAACTCAGCTTCCCCGGCAACTTTTTGAACATGATGTGGCGGATCGACGACTACGAGGTCGACCCACGGCTGGAGCGAGCAATGGACGTGCTGTTCATCCTTCACGCCGACCACGAGCAGAACTGCGGTACCACGGCGATGCGCGTGGTCGGCTCGAGCCACGCCGACTTGTATTCGTCCGCGGCGGCGGCTGCCTCGGCGCTCTACGGCCCGCTGCACGGTGGGGCCAACGAAGCCGTCGTGCGAATGCTTGCCGATATCGGTTCGATCGACAATGTCCCGGCGTTCATCGACGAGGTCAAGACCGGCAAGGGCAGCCGGCTGATGGGCTTTGGTCATCGGGTGTACAAGAACTACGACCCGCGGGCCAAGATCATCAAGCGCACCGCCGACGAGGTCTTCGAAGTCACGGGGAAGAACCCGTTGCTCGATATCGCGTTGAAACTGGAAGAGGTCGCCCTCAGCGACCCCTACTTCATCGACCGCAAGCTGTACCCGAACGTCGACTTCTACTCCGGGTTGATCTATCAGGCGCTCGGCTTCCCGGTCGACATGTTCACGGTGCTGTTCGCCATCCCGCGCACGGTTGGCTGGCTGGCCCACTGGCAGGAACTGTTGGGCGACAAGGAACAGAAGATCAGTCGCCCGCGGCAGTGGTACACCGGTGTGGAGACACGCGACTACGTACCGCTCAGCGACCGGTAACCACGCCCTCGGGCGCCGCGCCTGCGTCGCCCGCCGTGGGCGCGTAGCGTTGGCCCATGCGCCGCCTTCGTTCCAAACCCGAGGCTGGCCTCGCCGGATTGGTCAGTGGCGCAGTCGCACTGACGTCAGCCATGGTGATGGCTGGACTGGCATCGACCATTTCGCCGCTCGACGCCGTCGGCGGTGTCGTCATCGATCATGTCCCTGCTGGGGTAAAGGACTGGGCGATCGATCGGTTCGGGACGAATGACAAGGCGGCACTGAAGGTCGGCATCGTTGTCATCGCGGCGCTGGCGGCCATTGCCCTGGGGCTGGTGGCTCGCCACCGGCGCCGGCTGGGCGCTACAGGTATCGCCGCGTTCGGTGTGATCGGTGCCCTGGCGGCTGCGTCGCGGGCCAATCATTCCCTCATCACGATCCTCGCCCCGCTCGCTGGGTCGATCGTCGGTGGCGCACTGCTGCTTTGGTTGATGCGCCCGCTGGGCGCGCAGATGCCCGGCGAGTCGCGTGTCCCGCTGGGACTGGATCGGCGGGGATTCCTGCGCGCCAGCGGTATCGCCGGTGCGACGGCCGCCGTCGCCGGTGGGGCCAGCGCGGCACTCGAGGCCCAACGCCTTGACCGCGCCCGACGGGCGATCCAACGTTCGCTGCCGCAAGCGGTCAACGCACCCACGGGCACCCAGCCAGCGTTGGACCAGGCGAGCACCCAGTTCTACGCCGACACGCCGTACATCACCCCGAACGCCGACTTCTACCGAATCGACACCGCGCTGTCGTTCCCCAGTGTCGATGTGGCCACTTGGACGTTGTCGGTCGACGGTATGGTCGAGCGGCCGATCACGCTGAGCTACGCCGACTTGCTCGCCCGGCCGCGGGTCACCCGCACGGTGACGTTGGCCTGCGTCTCGAACTACGTCGGTGGTCCGTATATCGGCAACGCGGTATGGGAGGGTGTGCTGCTTCGTGATCTGTTGGCCGAGGCCGGCGTCCAGAACGGGGCGGAGCAGCTGTTCAGCACCAGCATCGACGGGTGGACCTGTGGCTTTCCCATCTCCGTGGCCGCCGACAGTTCACGTGACTGCATGGTCGCCGTGGGGATGAACGGTGGGCCGTTGCCGCTGACCCATGGCTTCCCCGCCCGGCTGGTGGTGCCCGGGTTGTACGGCTATGTCAGCGCAACGAAGTGGCTGTCGACGATCACCCTCAACCGGTGGTCCGATGCGCAGGGCTACTGGGTGCCGCGCGGCTGGTCGCGCGACGCGCCGATCAAGACGCAGTCGCGCGTCGACGTGCCCCGAGGCGGCGCCGAAGTTCAACGCGGCACGGTGCGAATCGCGGGAATCGCCTGGGCCCCGCACCGCGGCGTTGCCAAGGTTGAGGTGCGAATCGACGACGGCGAGTGGGCGCAGGCAACGCTCGCTCGAGCGGACAACGACGACACCTGGGTGCAGTGGGTCTACGACTGGGATGCGACAACGGCCAAGTCCGGCAATCATTCGGCCACCGTGCGGGCAACCGACAGGTCCGGGGAGACGCAAACGGCGAAGCGCAGCGAGCCCGACCCGGATGGCGCCACCGGTCACCACACCAAAGCCTTCAAGCTGGTCTGACCGACAGCCCGGCTGCTACCGGGGTGCCAGCGGGTTCACCCAGCTCACCTCTGGAAACCGGGCGAAGTCGCTGTCAGCGGATACCAGCGCAACCCCGAACTCGACCGACAATGCGGCGAGTTGGCCGTCGGTGACGAGGTTCCCGGTGATCGAGTGACGGCGTGCCAATCGATCGTAGATTCGCGCTGTCCGCTCGGTCGCTGGTGGTATCCAGACGGTTCCGAGCGCAAGCCACATGTCGACATAGTCCTGCGCCTGCACCGTGGTCAGGGGCCTCGCCGAGATCCGAGGGTGGGTCGATATACGGAGGAAGGCTCCGAGGGTCTGCCATGGGAGCCCAACGCGCTGCTCGCCATTGAGCACACCCTCGAACCATTCGGCGGCGGCATCGTGGTATGGGGACGCCAGGTCAATCGCGTACAGCAAGATGTTCGCGTCGATGATCACGGGATGTCGTCAAGCAGTTCGAGTACTTCGGCGATATTGCTCACGTCTCCCTTCATGCCGAGATCGACTCGGCGGAGACGGTATGGCCCGGGAACCGAATCCCGGTGGGCGATGCCTCGACGGGCTAGACGGTTCAGCGCTTCGCTGGGTCCGATCCCTTCATCACGCCGCATGCGTTCCATCTCGGCGGCGACGTCGTCGGCCAGGGTGACCGTGGTTCTCATGGCTGAACTCTACCCTGCATTGCCGTGTGAGCTTCATCGCATCATGATGCGACCACCTGATCGACCTAGCATCGCTGGCGATGGAGTTTGGTTGGAGCGACGAGCAGCAGGCATTGCGTCGGGCTGCGCAGGAGGTCGCCCAACGGGCAGTGGCCACCTGCGGACGCTCGAATGACTCGTGGATCAATGGGTTCTCCAAGCCGTTCGCCCAAGAACTGGGCCGCCTGGGGTGGATCGGGTTGACCTGGCCGACCGAATTCGGTGGCGGTGGGCGCCCACCGATCGATCGGCTGATCATCGGCGAGGAGTTGATTGCCGCCGGCGCACCGATCGGAGCGATGTGGTTCGCCGATCGACAAATGGGCCCGACGCTGATCCGCTACGGGCGACCCGACCAGCAGGGCGAATGGCTGCCGGGAATCCTGTCCGGCGAGACGACGTGGTGTATCGGGATGAGCGAGCCGAACGCCGGCAGCGACCTGGCCGGATTGACCACGTCGGCGCGGCGCGACGGCGACCAATGGGTGATCAACGGCCAGAAGATCTGGACCAGCTTCGGCGAGGTCGCCGACTACTGCTACCTGATCTGTCGAACGTCGACCGAGGGACCGCCGCATCGGGGTATCAGCGAGATCGTCGTGCCGATGGACACGCCGGGGATCGAGGTTCGGGCGATCACCGACATGACCTCGAATCGCCACTTCTGCGAGGTGTTCTTCACCGATGTGCGTGTCCCCGTCGAGAACCTGGTGGGGACCGAAGGTGCTGCTTTTAAGCAGACGATGGCCCAGCTGGAACACGAACGTGGTGGGATCGACCGCCTCGTCAGCAATCTGGCGCTCTACCGGATCGCCCTGGAACGAGCCGACCGCTCCTCCCCCGTCGTTCGCCAGCAGATCGCCGAGCTGGAGACCGCATACCGAATCGGACGAATCCTGGTGATCCGCGAGACGCTCAAGCAGGCACCCGCCGGGTTCAGCGCGGCGACCAAGTGTTTCTGCACGGAACACGAGCAGCGCGTCGCCGATTTCGTCGCCACCACGCTGGGCCCCGAAGCCACGCTGTGGACGGAGATCACTCGCGGCCTGGTCTATGCCCCCGGCTACACGATCATGGGTGGCACGTCGAACGTGATGCGTAACATCCTCGGCGAGCGGGTGCTCGGCCTGCCCCGCTGACCGATGCTCAGACGTGGTGGGCGTGACGGGACTCGAACCCGGGACCTCCACCGTGTCATGGTGGCGCTCTAACCAACTGAGCTACACGCCCGTGTAGCGATCGTTGAATCTACCAGTCACCACAGGCGCATCGACACTTCGCTGACATCTTGTTGGCTACGCCTAGCGCAGGCGCATCGACACTTCGCTGGCTAAGAGGCGGCCACGGCGGGTCAGCCGTACTCGGGTGCCATCATCGACTACCAGATCGCCAAGTTCAGCGCTGTCCAGTGCTTCGCTGGGCACGCCGTCGGTCATTCGCAACGAGAGTTGCAGACCTTCGAGACGGCGGGTTTCGTCATCCAGTGTCTCCCCCGCTGCCTCGGTGGACTCCCCCGCCTCGACCGCGGCGAGATACCGCTCGGGCGTGCGCAGGTTCCACCACCGGTGGCCGTCGCGGTGGCTGTGCGCCGCGGCACCGAAGCCCAAGTAGTTCTGCTGACGCCAGTACAGGATGTTGTGCCGACATTCGTGCCCCGGCAAGGCCCAGTTGCTGACCTCGTAATTCACCAGCCCCGCGGCACTGAGCATCTCGTCGGCCAGCTCGTACTTGTCGGCCAAATCATCGTCATCGGGATGGCGCGACTCATCGTTGGACAGCGGCGTGCCGGCCTCGATCGTCAGCGCGTAGGCAGAGATGTGTGACGGGTTCAGCGCCAGCGCTGCCCCCACGGTGTGCTCCCAGTCGGCCAACGACTCGCCGGCCGCGCCGTAGATCAGGTCGAGGTTGAACGTTGGGATGTCGGCCGCCTCGACCGCTTCCACGGCGCGACGCACGTTGAGCGGATTGTGCGTCCTACCCAAGCTGGCGAGCACATGGTCGACCATCGACTGCACGCCCAGGCTGATCCGGTTCACCCCCGCAGCGCGGTACGTGCGCAACAGGCCGACGGTGATGTCGTCGGGGTTGCTCTCGACGGTGACCTCCGCGCCGGCTTGCAGGGGAATGGCTTGGATCACCTCGGCGAGCAGGCTCCCGGGAACCCGGGTCGGGGTTCCGCCACCCACGAACACGCTGCTAACCGGAGCAAGATCGGCGCGCGAAATATCGGTGATCAGAGCCGCCATGTAGCGCTCGATCAGGTGATCGCGGTCGGTCCACGTGGCGAAGGCGCAGTAGTCGCAGCGATGGACACAGAACGGAATGTGGACGTACACCCCGAACGGATCGCTTGCTGTGGTTGCCGGTCGAGGGTCGACTGGCAACAGCCGCTCCACAGGCACACGGTAGATCGCAGCCAAACGAGCCAGTCGGGGCACGCTGATGACTCGCTCGCCGCGTTCGTAGGCACCGAGGATCGACGTCTTGAACTCCCCTGCCGAGAGCGCTTCAACGTCTTGCAACGCCAGGTGCTGCTGTTTGCGAGCCTCGCGCATCCGCTGACCCAACGCCACGGTGTAATCGGCCTCGCTGACCAGGTCACCGATCGGCGCGCTCATTGCGCCGACGACTCCGAGCGCGCCGCAGCGATGGCGCGTAGCCCTGCGACAACGGCGGCGGTCTCGACGCGCAGCACCGTGTCACCGAGACCGATCCGTCCGACCGGAGCGGCGAGTTCGGACTCGGCGAAGCCACCTTCGGGCCCGACGATGACGCAGCTGGCTTGCCCGCCGCTGTCGCCATCCGGTTCCGCGAGCACAGCATCGGGCCGCTGCACGGCGACGTCGAACGTCTCGCCGATGATCAACCGCGGCAGCCAGACCCGTCGCGACTGCATCGCCGCTTCGAGCATCACCCGATGCAAGCGCTGGCGCTGCTTGTCCAGCCGCTCGCCATCCCAGCGCACGACGCTGCGCGCGAAATCTGCCAGGACGATCTGGCTGATCCCGATCTCGGTCAGTTTCTGGACGATCCAGTCGACCCGGTCGCCCTTTGGAATGGCCGAGACCACGGTGCTGGTGGGCGGCGCGGCATGGTGATGAACGTCGCCATCAACCCGCACGTCACCGCCAACCAACCTCGCCGCGACCCACGCGCCGCGGCCGTCCGACACCGTCACCACATCGCGCTCGCGGACCCGCAGCACACGTTGGAGGTGATGCTGATCGCCATCCGACAACACCGGCGCGTCGATCGACTCGACGAACACGTGCGCCGCGCTGGCGCGCAGCGTCGGGTTCACTGGAACGCGGACTTGATTCGCTTGAACAGCCCGCCGCTGCCCTTGCCGACGTGTTCGCCACGGATCTCCGCAAGGCGGCGCAACAGCTCGCTTTCCTCGTCGGACAGGTCGGTGGGAATCTCGACCACGGCAGTGGCAATCAGGTTGCCCCGACCACGCCCCTGCAGGTGATGGACGCCCTTGTTCCGAAAGACGAACTGCTTACCCGGCTGCGTTCCGGACGGGATCGACAGCTCCTCGTCCCCATCCAGGGTCGGCAGCGTGAACACCGTGCCCAGTGCCGCTTGGGCGATCGACACGGGGACCTGGACGTGCAAGTCGTCGTCGCGTCGGCTGAACACGTCGTGAGTGGCAACGCGAATGTGGACAAAGAGGTCCCCAGCAGCGCCGCCTCGGGGTCCAACCGCGCCACGCCCGGATAGCCGCAGTGTGGAGCCGGTATCGACGCCAGCGGGCACCTCGACCTCGAAGGTCTTGTTGTCGATCCGTCGCCCTTCGCCAGAGCACGTCGGGCACGGCGTGACGATCACGTGCCCGGCACCGTTGCAACGTGAGCAGACGCTGGAGGTGACCATCTGACCGAGCAGGCTTTGACGGGTTCGCTGTACCTGACCGCGCCCGTTGCAGTCGGCGCAGGTCACCGGCTGGGTTCCCGAACCGGCACCGCTGCCTTCGCAATCATCGCAGCGCAATGCGGTGCGCACATCGACCGTGACACGTGCCCCGAAGACAGCGTCTTCCAGGGTGATGTCGGCCACCGTCTCGACATCCGCGCCACGCGGCGGGCCAGACGGACCCCGGCTGCCAAATGGGCTGCCGCCACCAAAGAAGGCTTCGAAAATATCGCCGAGTCCACCTGCACCGAATGGGTCGCCGCCAGCGCTGGCGCCGCCGAGCCCGGCCTCGCCGTAGCGGTCGTAGCGCGCCCGGGTATCGGGATTGCTGAGCACCTCGTATGCCTTGGCCAGTTCCTTGAACTGCTCGGCAGCGTGCGGGTCGTCGGGATTGGCGTCAGGGTGCAGCTGGCGGGCCCGCTTGCGGTAGGCCCGCTTCATCTCGTCTGCCGAGGCGCGGCGATCGACGCCAAGCAATTCGTAGTAATCAGCCATATATTCCGCCATCGCTGAGGCGCTGCGCCAGTCGGTCGCTCACGGCATCCACCGTGGCCAACGCATTCGGATAGTCCATCCGGGTCGGGCCCAACACCCCCACCGTGCCGACCTGCGATCCGTCGACCACGACTGGGGCAACGACCACCGAACAGGCCACCAAAGGTTGAACGCCATGTTCCTCGCCAATCGCCACGGTGAGGCCGCGGTCGAGGATGTCGCGAACGAGCGAGACGACGATGTACTGCTGTTCGAGGGTGCGCAGCACGCTGCGGACCACGTCGACCGCATCGAAGGCTCGGGCCATCGACGACGCCCCGCCGACGAACACCGGTTCATCGGCGGCCTGCAGACGAAGCGCCTCGGTCGCGGTAACGCACAACGCATCGAGCGCGAGGTCGCCGGTTGCAGGGACCGGCGTGTCCAAAGGATGTCCGGACAGAGACGAATGAAGGTGGACGGTGGCCGCGTTCAGCCGAGCTTCGGAGGTGTCGGCCGGGATCTCGATCTGCTGATGTTCGACGACGCCGTTCGACAAGACGGTGACTACGGTGGCCAACGTGTCGGCCAGCGAGACGATCTGCACCGATCGCACCGTGGCCCGTTCCTGGCTGGGCCCAACGATGACCGCCGCGTGATGGGTCAGCTGGGCGAGCAGGTCGGTGGTTTGGTGCAGGAGCTGCTCGATCTGCCCGTGGGTGGTGCTGAAGAAGTCGCCAACCCGCTGCGAGGCAACCGGGTTCAACCGGCCTGGCGAGGCGATGTGGTCGACGAAGAACCGATAGCCCTTGTCGGTGGGGATCCGCCCGCCGGACGTATGCCGTTGAACGAGATAACCCTCCTGCTCGAGCACCGCCATTTCGTTGCGTACCGTGGCCGACGACACCTGCACACCCGCCGCCGCGGCGACGTGGGTGGACCCCACGGGCTGTCCCGTGGCGATGTACTCCTGGACGATCACTCGGAGAATGGCGGTCTTGCGGTCGTCGAGCATCTGGCAGTCCAGGCTAACGAGTGCCAACCTGAAAGGCTGCCTACTGTGGAACAGTGACCAGCGCAGCGAACGGCCCACAACGAATCCTGATCGTTCGACATGGTGAAACCGAGTGGTCGGCGGCCGGGCGACACACCGGACGGACCGACATCGCCCTCAGTTCGGCCGGGCAGGAAGAAGGCCGGTCACTCGGGCCGTTGCTACGCAGCCTGGTCAGCGAATCGCCGGTGGTGGTCTTTGCCAGTCCGCTGCAGCGGGCCATCGCCACCGCTCAGCTGGCGATCCCGCGAGCGACGCCGGAGATCGCCGATGGCCTGGCCGAATGGGACTACGGGACGATCGAAGGCCGCACGACCAGCGAGGTTCAACAGCAACAACCCGGGTGGGACCTCTTCGCCGACGGTGCGCCCGGCGGCGAGTCGCTGGGCCAGGTGGTCGCCCGCACAACGGCGTTCATCGCCAAGATGGAACGGATGGCGAAGGCCGGAACCGTGATCGTCTTCGGCCACGGGCACGCCGGGCGAATCTTGACAGCCCTCCTGCTCGACTGGCCGCCCAGCACTGCGGCGCGTCTGTACAACGACACCGCGTCCGTCGCCGTCATCGACCGTCGCCACGACCAACTCGTCCTACGCGCCTGGAACCAACGCGCCTAGGGCGCGGAGGACGCGCACCCGTGACGTTACGGTGACGGCGTTACGGTGGGCGGATGGCTGAGATCGAACCGGATGTGTCGCGGCCGACGATGCCCGAGGGTTATGGCATCCCGGCGACGATCGCCGGGGCGTTGGACTGGACCGACGTCGAGGACGAGCTGCGCGCCGCGGTGCACTATTGGCTAGCGACGGTGCGCCCGGACGGTCGGCCCCATGCGGTGCCGCGCTGGGGTGTGTGGGTGAACGGTGCCTTCTACTACGACGGGGCGCCGACCACCCGCCACGCGGTCAACGCCGAGGCCAACCCGAACGTCTCGCTGCATCTCGAAAGCGGCACCCGAGTGGTGATCGTCGAAGGCGTCTCGACGGCAACACGAGCCGACGCCGACGGACTCGGTCGGCAGCTATCGGCCGCGTTCGGCAAGTATCACGACCGCGGCTACGCGCCGGAACCCGATGCCTGGAGCGGGGAACACGGCGGAGGGTTGCGCGTCGTGACCGCGCAGCGAGCCCTGGCCTGGTTCGATTTCCCGAACGACTGCACCCGCTTCGTCTTCTAACCGACGTTTGGTGCCAGGCACCAAACGTCGGTTAGTCGTCGAGTTTGAGGGCGCTGATGAAGACGTCGCCGGGGACTTCGACGCGACCGATCGACTTCATCTTCTTCTTGCCTTCCTTCTGCTTCTCGAGCAGCTTGCGCTTGCGGCTGATGTCGCCGCCGTAGCACTTGGCGAGTACGTCCTTGCGCTTCGCCTTCACCGTCTCGCGCGAGATTACCTTGCCGCCGATCGCCGCCTGGATCGGAACGTCGAACATCTGCCGCGGGATCAGTTCCTTCAGCTTTTCGCACATCCGTCGGCCGTAAGCCTCGGCCTTGTCGCGGTGGACGATCGTTGAAAAGGCATCGGCTGGAATGGCGTTCAGCAGCAGATCGACGCGCACCAGATTGCTGCGCCGGTAGCCGCTGAGCTCGTAGTCGAGGCTGGCGTAGCCCTGGCTGCGGCTCTTCATCTGATCGAAGAAGTCGACGACGACCTCGGCCAGCGGGACCTGATAGTGCAGCTCGACGCGTTCCGGCGACAGGTATTCCAGCTTGGTCATTTCGCCGCGGCGTGATTGGCACAGGTCCATCAATGCACCGGTGTATTCCTTCGGGGTGATGATGCTGACCCGGAAGAACGGCTCGTCGATGAAGTCGATCGCCTGCGGCATCGGCAGGTCGGCTGGGTTGTCGACCAGGACGACCTCGCCGTTGGTCTTGTGCACCTGATACTCCACGCTGGGCGCGGTGGCGATCAGGGCCAGGTTGAACTCCCGCTCCAAGCGTTCCTTGACGATCTCCATGTGCAACAGGCCGAGGAAGCCACAACGGAACCCGAATCCCAGCGCGCCCGACGTTTCCGGCGTGTAGGTGATGCTGGCGTCGTTGAGCTTCAGCTTCTCCAGGCTCTCGCGCAGGTTTTCGAAGTCGTCGCCATCGATCGGGAACAACCCGCAGAACACCATCGGCTTGGGGTCGCGGTAACCAGCCAAGGCCTCGGTAGCGCCTCGCGTAAACGTAGTGATCGTCTCGCCGCTGCGCGCCTGACCAACGTCTTTGATCCCGGCGATCAGGTAGCCGACCTCGCCGGGCCCGAGTTCGGGCACCGGCGTCGGGACGGGACGGCGGACCCCGATCTCGATCGCCTCGTGGTCCGTGCCAGCGTTCATGAACGCCAACCGCGAGGCGGTGGTCATCCGCCCGTTCATCACCCGCACCGACGAGACCACGCCGCGGTACTGGTCGTACTGGCTGTCGAAGATCAACGCCTGCAGGGGTGCATCGGCATCGCCAGTCGGTGCCGGAATCCGTTCGATGACCGCATCAAGCAGACCGTCGATACCAACCCCAGTCTTTGCCGAAATCCGCAGGATCTGCTCCGACGGAATCCCCAGCACGGCCTCGATCTCCGCCGCGTAGCGTTCAGGGTCGGCCGCCGGGAGGTCGATCTTGTTCAGCGCAGCGACGATTTCCAGATCGTGTTCCAGGGCCAGATAGCAGTTGGCCAGGGTCTGGGCCTCGATCCCTTGGGCTGCGTCGACAACCAACACGACACCCTCGCAGGCCGCCAGGCTGCGGCTGACCTCGTAGCCGAAGTCGACGTGACCCGGCGTATCGATCAGGTGCAGGGTGTGACCCTTCCATTCGACGCGCACGTTCTGGGCCTTGATCGTGATCCCTCGTTCGCGCTCGAGATCCATCGAGTCCAGGTATTGCGAGCGCATCTCGCGGGCATCGACGGCCCCGGTCATCTCCAGAATGCGGTCGCTGAGGGTCGACTTACCGTGGTCGATGTGGGCGATGATCGAGAAGTTGCGAATGCGGTCAAGGTCCATGGCGAGTCGAGCCATGCTACCGGGGCGCGGCGCCCCCGTTTGGGTGGCCAGATCCCGCCATGCCGACGTCTCGTCGCCCATACCAGGCGGTGGGGTGACGTTGGCCGGCAGATCACCCCGAAGCGAAGCGGTGTCAACCGCACGATGCGCTGTTAGCCTTACCCGGCAGTTTTCGATCAGCTCCCAGAAGGCATTTCCGTGGCGAATATCAAGAGTCAGAAAAAGCGCATCCTCACCAATGCCAAGAGCGCCGAGCGCAACAAGGCGATCAAGAGCGAGCTGAAGACGCGCGCCAAGCAGGCCGTCAAGGCTGCCGGTGGCGATGATGCCGATGCTGCGCTGCGCCTGGCGATCAAGCGTCTCGACATGGCCGCGTCCAAGGGCGTAATCCACAAGAATCAGGCCGCTCGTCGCAAGAGCCGTCTGGTGCGCAACGCTGCTGCTGCCGCCAAGGCCAGCTGATCCTGCCCATCCCGATCACGGGATGACGGCCTAGCGACGCGCAGGCACCAGCCTGCTGAGTCGGGCGACCAGTACCTCCATCACCAGCTCCTCGGGCAGTTCGCGCGCCCCGCGTAGATCTTGGTCCGCCGTGGCCAGCATGCCGATTGCCCGAGCCGTCGCCGTGCCACCAAGGCGTTGGTACTGCTCCAATGCCTTGCGCGCTGGGAACCCCGGCTTGATGCCCATCGCCGCTGCCGCCGCTGCCTCATCGCGGGCTCCCGAGCCATCGAGGGCCAACAGCCGGGAGAAGTGTTGGTGGAGAATCGTCATCACCTGCAACGGATGACGGTCGCCGGCATTGAGCATCCGCTGAAGTACGCCGAGCGCCTTGGTCGTTTGGCCCTGATCGATCGCATCGGTGAGATCCCACGGCGGTACCCCGCCGGCATCACCCAAGAACGGTTCAACGTGTTCAACCCCAAGTCGCTTGTCGGTGCCATAGGTGGCGATCAGCGTGTCCAGGATCCCCTGTAGGCGACCCGCATCCTCCCCCAACCAACTGGTGATCAACGCGGTGGCGGCTCCATCAAGGCGCAGGCCAGCACCCTCGATGTGCTCGCTGAACCACGCCCGCCGATCCCCCGCCCGCGTCGGCGGCGCGGTCTCGATCTTGGTGACCTTGGCCGCCTTCAGCGCATCGGTCAGCGATTTGGCGATGCGCCCCCCGCCAGCGACCAAGACCAGGTCGGTGGTATCCATCTGATTTGACAAATAGGCCACCAGCGGCGACGCCTGCTCAGCGTTGAACCGACCCAGGCCTCGAATAATCACGACCCGGGTCTCGGTCAGAAAAGGTGGGGTCTGCGCGGCGTCGACCGCCGCGCCGAGCTCGAACTCCTCACCATCGAAATCGTCGACCATCAGGGTTCGATCGCCCTCGCCGACCAATCGGTGGACCACGTCGCCCACCGCGGCGAGCACGAGGGACGGGTCATCGCCGGTGATCAGGGAAACGCTCACCACGACAGATTGTCATGCGCGGCGCTGGCCGCGTCCATGCGCCCACCAGACCAGCACCGCGCTGATGATCACCGCCCAGGCGATCAGCTCGGCGGTTCCGCTTGGCTCGAGTCGGGCACCGATCGCGGCGATCAGCCGCACCCATCGGGTACCGAACCGCGGCACCAGCATCGCCACGCCACGCACCGGCGAAGCCAGTTCTGCGAGCAGCGCCAGTGGCAAGCCCACCGCCATCACCACCCCGGCGACGGGGACGGCCAACAGGTTGGTGATCACGGCGACAGCGGGCATCCGACCGAACACCAGCACCGACGGAAGGGCGACTGCCACCTGAGCGCCAAGTGTCACGCTGAAGGGCACCACGAACCACCTCGGCCCAACGAGCCATCGTTCAAGAGCCGGAGCGATGACACACACGCCGACCGTGGCCGTGACCGACAGCCAAAACCCGACACGCCACACCAGCAACGGGTCGGCGACAATCAGCACCGCGGTGGCGCCAGCCAGCAGTCGAACCGCACTGGTTGGCTGCCCGCGCGCCGTGGCGATGAACCCGAAGCAGGCCATCACGGCGGCGCGCAGCACCGACGGCTCGAAGCGCGTTGCCATGGCCAACCAGACCACCACGCCCATCTGCGCTGCCCAGCGGGCGGGACCACGAATCCTGCGCACGACCGGAGCCAGCAGGATCATCAGCAGCGTCACGTTCTGACCCGACACCGCGGTCAGATGGGACAGCCCGCTGGCCCGAAACTGATCGACCATCGCCGCCGACTGGCGTGTGTCATCGCCCAGTACCAAACCGGCGAATAACGCCGCGTCGCCGGCCTCCATCGTCGATTCGGCAGCACCACGTACGCTGCGTCGAACGCGGTTGGCCGACCGCGCCAGCGGCCCGCCCTCGCGCCAGTCACCCGCGTAGGCCACGCTGAGCCGTCCGACGACGTGACGCAATGCGGCGCGGTCTCGCCCGCCACGGATTGACTGCCGACGGCCTTCGAGCCACATCCACTCGCCCGCTTGCCGATCGGCGACCCGGCGCTGCGGGGTGCCATAGAACCACGCATCGAAGCGTTCGCCGTCGATCTCGACCGTCAAGCGCGTGCCGTTGCCGAAACGGTACGGGTCGTCCACCAGGCGAGCCCATCCCGTGTACGGGCCCAGCTGGCGCGGGACGGCCTGATCCCACGCCTGCCCACCGCGAACCACCCCGAGGATCATCGCCACCGTGACGCCAACGACCAGCGCCCAGCGCGGCCGACCAGTGCCGGCCGGCATCGCCCAGCCGGTGACCGCAGCGATACCGATCACCGCGCAGCAGGCCGCGATGGCGGCTCGGCCGCCACTTTGACCGGCCCACACGCCAATCGTCAGTACAACCGTGACAACCGCGAGATGACGGTCCGACCAAGGCGTCAGCCCGTACGATCGACGCATGGTCTCGCCTTCCTCCCGCCTGCCTGATGGGCCGCGGGCGTATCGGGCCAAGATCCGCACGCTCGGTCCTGCCTACGCACTGGCAGTTCCCGCCGTGATCGGCGCCGCCGGTTATCTCTTGCTGCGCTCCAGCGACAGCGCGACGCGCGGCGTGGTTGGCTTTGTCGCCTGCGTCTTTGCCGCACCGGCGTTGATCGCCTTCGGCGTTCCCCTGACGGGCGATTCCGGCGTCTACCGATTGGCGATCGTGACCAGCGCCGTGTTGTGGCTGGTGGTCGGCCTGATCGCAGCGCGCCGGGCCACCCGACGTCCAGCGGCAATGTGGGGCGACTTCTGGCGCGAGTTCGCCTGGTTCGCCGCGGCAGTCTGGTGTGGCGTCGTCGTGGCGATCGCCGCCGCCAACCTGCTCCTTGGCCGAGCAGCGCTCTGAACTCGCTCATACCGTCACCAACGGGCGCAGAGAATCCAGCTTGGCCGGTCCGATGCCGCGCACCTCGGCCAACGACTCGACGGTGGCGAAGGGACCATGTTGTTCGCGGTACGCGATGATCGCCTGTGCCGTCGCCGGCCCGACGCCCGGTAACCCGTCGAGTTGATCGATCGTGGCGTTGTTCAGATTGACCGGGCCCGTCACCGCGGTGGGAGCAGGAGCGGTGCCGATGATCGCCGGCGTTTCCCCTGGACCCGGAACGTGCACCTTGCTGCCATCAGCGACGACGACGGCGAGGTTGATCTGATCAAGTACCGCAGCAGGTGTCGTGCCGCCCGCGGCGCGGATCGCATCGACGACACGCGAACCCGAGGGGAGACTGAAGACACCGGGATTGATCACCTGACCGCTGACGTGGACGACCACCACTTTGGCGTCGATCGACGAGGTTGCCGCGTCTGCCGCCGAGCGAAGGGGCGGAACCGACGTGGAGGTTGACGCCCCGGCCGTTGAACGTTGGACCATTGGCAGACCGGCCTCGGTCGGCGGCGGACCCGTGCGCATCAGCCAGATCGAGCCGAGCGCCACCACGACGATCGATGCTCCGACTGCCAGCAACCGTCCCAGACCGAACCATGCCACCCAGGCACGAAGTCGCTCGATCGGGTTCTGGCGGGGAATCGGGCGATCCAGCGGATCCATCGATCCACCCCCTTCATCACGCGGACGCTCGAGGACGTCCCTGCTGATGGAGCCGCGGGGCTCGACACGGCCGACGAAGTCAGCGAGGACCGATCAACGACCGGCGGGATTCAGCGCAATGGTAGCGGCTGGTCAGCGCGAGACCGCCGCGCCTGCCAATCCGCTTCGATCTCCTGCGGAATCCGCAGATAGGCGGCTCGATGGGTCTTGCCGCGCAGGCGCCACCGCAGGTACGACCCGACGTACCGGGTGACAAATCCGATCACGCCGTAGCGCTTCCACTGAGCGACATGAACCGACTCGTGCGCCACGAGATAGGGCGATGCGGCACCGCGTCGGACGATCACCAACGGCCCGATGGTGATCCCGTCGGAACCCTTTGGCACGGGTCCGCCCTCCCACAGCCGGAAGCCGGTCCCGTCCGCGGACGAAAGGCGCTGCAGCGGCACGGGGTTAGAACAACCGCGAGGTGAGCTTCTTGCGATAGTCCGCAGTACGCGGGTCGTGGGCACCCATCAGTTCCAGGATGTCGACGTACTGCTGGCGGGCGTCCTCATCGTCGCGGACCTTGTCGAGCAGGCCGGTCAGCACCGCGTCGTAGTCGTCATCGACTGGGATGTGGGTGCGGGCCAGCGCGGCGATGTGGCGGGTCTGGTCCGTTTCGGGGATCCGCGCCAGCAACGCCAGGGCCTCGTCGGACTCACCTCGGGCAACCAGCAATTCGGCCAGCCCGGTGATCGCTTGCTCGTTACCGGGCTCGGTTTCCAGTACCGCCCGATACGACCCCTCGGTACCCTCGGCCAACAACGCGGCAATCTGCTGCTCGGCCTCGCTCGGCAACAACCGGTCGACGAATTCCTTGACGGCGTGCTCGGGGTAGGCACCGACGAAACCGTCGACCACCTGTCCGTTGCGAAGCGCGTACACCGCGGGAATCGACTGCACCTGGAACGCCTGGGCAACCGCAGGGTTTTCGTCGGTATTGACCTTGGCCAACACCACCTTGCCGCCGGTTGCATCGATCACCTTGTCGAGGATCGGTCCAAGCGTGCGACATGGCCCGCACCAGGGGGCCCACAAGTCGACAACGACTGCGACGGAGTTGGAGCGGTCGATGACCTCGGTTTGAAAGGTTGCGTCGGTGACGTCGATGGCCATAGCTCAACCCTACCGACCGACCATGGCAGGGCGATCACGACGATTGATCGCTACCGTCGTGGTCATGACCTCCGACGCCGCGCAGACGAACGGCGAGCTTCCCGAGCTGGATCACCCACTGCTGATCACCGCGCTGAGCGGGTGGATCGATGCTGGCGGCGCTGCCGCTGCAGCACTTGATGCGATCGTCAATGAATGCACGGCCAACGTGATCGCCACCTTCGTCAGCGACGAGTACATCGATTACCGGGCGCGCCGCCCAGTTCTTCGCCTGAGCGAGGGCGTACACGCCGAGATGGCCTGGCAAGAGATCCAGCTGCTCGCCGGTTCGACCCCGGACGGCCGCGATGTCGTGCTGTTGCGTGGTCCCGAACCCGATATGAAGTGGAACCGCTTCTCGGCCGTGATCACCGAGTTGGCCCAACATCTGGGCGTCGTGCGGATGGTCAGCCTCGGGGCCTATCCATTCACCTCGCCGCACACGCGCCCACCGCGGATCAGCGTGACGGCGCCCACCGACGCGGCGATCGCTGGGCTGCCGTACCTGCGCAGCAGTCTCGAAGTTCCAGCCGGGGTTGTCTCGGTGGTCGCCGAAGCGTGTTCTTCGGCGGGGATTCCTGCCGTTGGATTGTGGGCCCAGGTGCCGCACTACGCGTCGGCGATGCCCTATCCGGACGCGGCGATCGCCCTCGTCGATGCGTTGTGCGACCTGACCGGCGTCGAGCTCGCCGTCGACGAGTTGCGCAGCGATGCCGTCGCCCAGCGCCAACGGATCGACGCGCTGATCGCCGACAACCCCGAACACGCGGCGATGGTCAATCGTTTAGAAATCGCCCACGACGCCAGCGACGACGCCACTCCCGTCAGCTTCGACATTCCCAGCGGCGACCAGCTCGCCGCCGAAGTCGAGCGTTTCCTGCGCGACCAATAGATCGCTACGGTCGTCGGATGCACGTTGACGCGATGCTCCACGTCCCGATCGGCCAGGCTGGCGACCGTGCCGCAGCGCTGGAGGCCGAGGGCTACCACGGATTGTGGACAGCCGAGACCGCACACGACCCATTTCTCCCGCTCGCCCTCGCTGCCGGTCGGACGTCGACGGCGGAACTCGGTACCTCGATCGCCGTCGGTTTTGCGCGTAACCCGATGACCCTGGCCAACATTGGCTGGGATCTCCAAGCCTTGTCTGGTGGGCGTTTCATCTTGGGTCTCGGCAGCCAGATTCGCCCGCATATCACCAAGCGCTTCAGCATGCCGTGGTCGCATCCGGCGGCACGGATGAACGAACTGATCCGCGCCACACGGGCCATTTGGCAGACCTGGCTGACTGGCGAGCCGCTGCGCTTCAAGGGCCAGTTCTACACGCACACGCTGATGACTCCGATGTTTGCTCCTTCGGCCAGCGATCTGGGCGACGCCGGGCCCCCGCTGATCTTCCTTGCCGGTGTCGGCGAATTGATGACCGAGACCGCTGGCGAGGTGGCCGATGGCTTCATCTGCCATGCGTTCACCACAGCGACGTACTTGCGCGAGGTGACCATTCCGGCGCTCCAGCGAGGCAGAGCCAAGGCGGGCAAGGACTATTCGGGCCTGCAGGTCAGCGCGCCGCTCTTCGTGGTCTTCGATGGCGATGACCATGGCCTCGCCGCTGTCCGCCAGCAACTGGCGTTCTACGGCTCGACGCCCGCCTATTTGCCGGTGCTGGACATCCACGGCTGGGGCGACCTGCACACCGAACTCAACCGGATGTCGAAGCGTGGGCAATGGGTGGAGATGGCCGAGTTGATCGACGACGAGGTGCTGCGTACCTTCGCCGTCGTCGGGACCGTCGACGAAGTGGGCGACCAACTGATCGAACGCTACGGCGATCTGATCGACCGGGTGACGATCACCCGCCCGGCCCACATCGACCTCGCCACCTGGTCAACCCTGATCACCCGACTCCAACCCACTCCATGACCTAATGCGCCAGCGTGTGGCGCATTAGGTCACCGAGGTGGTGGGTCAGGGGGCGTCAACCAGGTCCAGGGTCTCGGCCATGTACAGCTCGCGGCACTTGGCCCGTTGCAGCTTGCCTGACGACGTCTTCGGCAGGGTGCCCGGCTTGACCAGCATCACGTCGCGTGGCGGCAGCCCGCAGACTTCGAGGGTTCGGGTGTGGATCGTCTGGCGGACCGCTTCGGGTTCCTCGGTGCGTACCTCGGCGACGACAACCACGCTCTCCTTGCCCTTGTACCCCTCGACGCCGAAGGCGATGACGTTGCCGGCGCGCACGCCGTCGAGACCGCCCACCGTGCGTTCGATGTCCTCCGGGAACACGTTGCGACCACCGACGATGATCACGTCCTTGATCCGTCCACACAGCACCAGTTGGTCATCGACCGTGTAAGCCAAGTCGCCGGTTAGCAACCAACCGTCGTGGAGCGATGCCATCGTGGCGTCGTCGCGCTTGTAGTAGCCCGGCGTCACGGACGTACCGCGCAGCAACAGCTCGCCGACGTGGCGTTCGGGGAGGTCCTCGTAGGTCTCGGGGGCGACGGCGCGCATCTCCAATCCCGGAACCGGGGTGCCAAGGAGCGGCAGGCGGCGCACGGCGATGTCGTCGCCGGCATCAGCAACGTCGAGCGGCTTGGCGACGTGCTCGCGTTCCAGCACGACCCGATCGACCGAGTCGCAACTCATTCCAGCATGGCGCTTGGGGAAGCAGCCACCGATCGCCACCTCGGCCATCCCAAACGCGGGGAACACGCCGCCAGCCTGAAAACCGAATCGCTCGGCCTCGGCAACGAACGCTTCGACCGCATCGGGGTCGACGGGCTCGGCGCCGCTCAGTGCCAAGGTGAGCGACGAGAGGTCCAGGTCGGTCATCCGCTTCAGCGCCCGGGTGGCCAATACCCAGGCGAAGTTCGGCCCGGCCGTCGCCGTGCCACCGTGATCGCTGATCCACTGCATCCAGTTCCCCGGACGAGCCAAGAAGTCCTGCGGCGCGGCTTGGACCAGCTGCACACCACGGGTCATCGGGATCGACAGAAAGCCAACCAAACCCATGTCGTGATACAGCGGCAGCCACGAGACCATCACTTCATCCAGCGACAGCTCCGCTGCGGCGCAACAGGCATCGATGTTGGCTCGCAGGACACGGTCGGGGATCATCACGCCCTTCGGCTCGCTGGTCGAGCCGCTGGTGTATTGCAGGATCACCAAACGCTCCGGATCGTCGGCCGGGCGTACCCAGGCGTCCGCCTTACCGCCGAACACGGCCTGCATCGGTTCCGTCGGCGGATCACCAGGAGCCGATTCATAGAACGCCGCCAGCTGGTCGTCGATCAGCAGCAGCTTGGCGTCGCCGTGGATGATCCGGGCGCGGGTCGAGTCGACGAACGCCTCGAGCGAACCCATCCGCATCGGCAGCGGCAACACCATGCTGGCCACGCCGGCCAACCAACAGCCCTGAATGATCGCGATCAATGACCGCGATGTCGGCCCAAGAATGGCGACGTGATCACCAGCGACCAAGCCGCGGGCCTGCAGCTCGGCAGCCACACCACGCGCTTGGCGATGGATGTTGGCCCACAGGACGAAGTCGTTGCCATCGGGCGAAGCGACCGAGGTACCGACAAAGCGGACACCGGTGGGACGGGTTGCGGCGTCGATCAAACGTTGGATGATCGAATCGGACGCGTCGGACTGCTCCGTCGGCGGCTCTGACATGGATGTCAACGGTAGCGGCGCCGACCACGCTCCTAGAATCTTCATCGCTATGACTGCCAACGACCCCGCAACCGCCACACTCGACGCTCCGGCCTATCGGTACACCGGCGCGCTCGCTGGCGAGATCGAACGGCGCTGGCAGGACACGTGGGAGCAGCGCAACACATTCCACGCCCCCAACCCAGCAGGGCCGTTCGCCGACCCCGACGCGATCGGCGGACGCGACCCGCAGTTCATCTTGGACATGTTCCCCTACCCCAGCGGGACCGGCCTGCACATGGGCCACCCATTGGGGTTCACGGCCACCGACATCTTCGCCCGCTTCAAGCGGATGCGCGGCCACAACGTGCTGTACACGATGGGCTTCGATGCCTTCGGCCTGCCCGCCGAACAATTCGCCGTGCAGACCGGTCAGCACCCGGGGATCACGACCAACGCCAACATCACCACGATGCGCAATCAGTTGCGCCGCCTGGGTTTGAGCCACGATCAGCGTCGCAGCATCTCCACGATCGATCCGCGCTACTACCGCTGGACGCAATGGATCTTCTTGCAGATCTTCAACTCGTGGTATGACACCGAGGCCGACCGGGCCCGCCCGATCGACGACCTGGTGGCCCAGTTCGCCTCCGGCGAACGCCACGTGCCAGGTGGTGGCACGTGGGCAGACCTCGACAACGCCGCCCAGCAGCGCGTCTTGGCGCAGTATCGGCTGGCCTACGTGGCCGATGTGCCAGTCAATTGGTGCCCCGGGTTGGGCACGGTGCTCGCCAACGAGGAAGTGACCAGCGATGGTCGCAGCGAGCGCGGCAACTTCCCTGTGTTCAAGCGCAACATGCGCCAGTGGATGATGCGCATCACGGCCTACGCCGATCGGTTGGTTGCCGACCTCGATTCGCTGGAATGGACCGACGCGATCAAGGCGATGCAGCGCAACTGGATCGGACGAAGCGAAGGCGCCCACGTCACCTTCGCCACCGCTGCCGGTGATCTTCAGGTCTTCACCACCCGACCGGACACGCTATTCGGCGCCTCGTTCATGGTCATCGCCCCAGAGCACCCGTTGACGTCTTCCCTGACGGTGCCGGAGCGCCGAGAAGCAGTCGCGGCTTACGTTGCCGCGGCGCAGGCGAAGAAGGACGTCGATCGCCAAGACGAAACCCGCGACAAAACCGGGGTGTTCACTGGATCGACCGCCACCAACCCGATCACCGGTCAGCAGATTCCGGTGTGGATCGCCGACTACGTCCTGATGGGCTACGGCACGGGGGCGATCATGGCCGTCCCCGCCGGGGACCAACGTGACTTTGACTTCGCCCGCGCCTTCGATCTGCCGATCCCGGCGATCCAGGCGCCCGACGGGTGGGGAACGGACACCGCCACGTGGGACACGGCCTACGTCGGCGACGCGCCCTATGTCAACAGCGCCAACGAGTCTCTGGATTTGAACGGCTTGACCAGCGTGGCCGAGGCCAAGTCACGCACGATCGCCTGGCTGGAAGCCAACGGTCACGGCCGCGGCACCACCACATACCGGTTGCGCGACTGGCTGTTCAGCCGTCAGCGCTATTGGGGCGAGCCGTTCCCGGTGGTCTACGACGAACACGGCACGGCGCATGCCCTGCCCGACTCGATGCTGCCGCTGGAGTTGCCCGACACCGACAGCTTCGAACCGCGCACGTTCGATGCCGACGATGCCTCGAGCAACCCCGAAAGCCCGCTGGATCGCTTAACCGACTGGATGACCGTCACGCTGGACCTCGGCGACGGCTCCAAGCAGTACCGCCGCGATGCCAACACGATGCCCAACTGGGCCGGCAGCTGCTGGTACGAACTGCGCTACCTCGATCCGGACAACGACCAGATGTTTGTCGACCCCGAGGTCGAGCGCTACTGGATCGGCCCGGAAACCGACGTCCGCCCCGACCATCCGGGCGGCGTCGACCTGTACGTCGGCGGGGTCGAGCACGCCGTGCTGCACCTGCTGTACGCCCGCTTCTGGCACAAAGTGTTGCACGACCTGGGCTATCTCAGCTCCCGCGAGCCCTACTACCGGCTGTTCAACCAGGGCTACATCCTGGCCGACGCGTTCACCGACGAGCGCGGCGTGTACGTCGACGCTGGCGAGGTCGTCGCCGACGGATCCGGTGGCTTTACCTATCACGGACAGCCGGTCAGCCAGGAACACGGCAAGATGGGCAAGAGCCTGAAGAACTCCGTGGATCCGCTGGAGTTCATCGAGCTGTACGGCGCCGACACCCTGCGCCTGTACTTGATGAGCATGGGTCCGCTGGACGCCTCACGTCCGTGGGCGGCCAAGGACGTTGTCGGCGTGCACCGCTTCCTGCAGCGGCTGTGGCGCAACATCGTCGACGAGGAAAGCGGAACACTTCGAGCCGACGTCGCCCCCGCCACCGACGACCTCACCCGGGTCCTCCACCAGACCGCCCACGCGGTCATCGAAGAGATGACCGCCCTGCGTTTCAACACGGCGATCGCCAAGCTGATCGAGCTGAACAACGCGTTGACCAAGCACGGCGGATGTCCTCCCGAACTGGTTGAGCCCGTGGTGCTGATGGTCGCCCCACTGGCCCCGCACTTGGCCGAACAACTGTGGTCGATGCTTGGCCACCCCGAATCGTTGGCCTACGAGGCGTTCCCCGAACCCGACCTGGCAATGCTGGTGGCCGACACGATCGAACTACCGATCCAGGTCAACGGCAAGGTGCGCAGTCGGATCACGGTGCCCGCGGACGCCGACGCGGTAACGGTCGAGGCTGCAGCACTGGCCGACGACAAGGTCACCGCCCTACTCGGCGGCAACCCACCGCGCAAGGTGATCGTGATCCCCAACCGGATGGTCAACATCGTCGCCTGAGGCGGACACGCCTGCTGGCCGACCGGCGCCCGGCGGCTGTTGTCCTATGACTTGATCCGCTCGTTCTTCGGGTCGTACAGCGGGCTCAGACTGGCGATCATCGGGAACCGGGTTCCGGCCACGTCGATCGTCCACTCCCCGGTCGACAGGTAGTCCTTGGTGACCGGCTGACCTGGCTCGATCATCGCCAGTCCAACCGCCCCGCCGAGCGTATGCCCGTAACTGGCGGCGCGGATATAGCCCACGGGCGCGTCGTCGCGCCGGATCACCTCGCCGTGGTAGAGCAGCGCCTGGGGGTCGAGGACCTGCACCGAACACAACCGTCGCGGCAAGGGTCCGGCGGCTTTCAACTCGGCCACCACGTCGCGGCCGATAAACGACGGCTTCGATAGATCGACGGCGAACCCCAGACCAGCCTCGATCACGTTGTCGGTGTTGTCGATGTCGTGGCCGTAATCGCGATAGCCCTTCTCCATCCGCAGGCTGCTCAACGCGCGCAACCCCGCGTGGCGCAATCCGAACGACTCCCCGGCGCTGGCGATCAGGTCGTAGACGTGGACCGCCTGTTCGGTGGGGATGTACAGCTCGTAGCCCAGTTCGCCCAGGTAGGTGATCCGCACGCACAGCACCTTGGCGAAACCGATGTCGATCGACCGGGCCGTCCGAAACGGAAACGCTTCGTTCGACAGATCGACCGAGGTCAACGATTGCAGCAGCGCCCGCGACTGCGGTCCCTGGACGTTGAGCTGAGCCAAGCCTCCGGTCACGTCGGTAACGAACGCGTGGTGTTGACCGATCTGACGGCGCAGCATCGTCTCCACATGACGATGGGCGGTGTCGGTGGCAACGACCATGAACTGATGCTCATCGTGCATCGTCACCGTCAGGTCGGCCTGCAACTTGCCCGCCTGGTCGAGCCATTGGGTGTAGGTGATCATCCCCGGCTCGGCTGCCACGGTGTTGGCGCTGAGCTCCTCGAGCACGGCGGCGGCATCCCGGCCCTGGACGCGGAATTTGGACATGAACGACATGTCCATCGCGATCACGTCATTGCGGCAGGCGCGATGTTCCGCGGCCCACCGGTCCCAGAACGCCGGGCGACCCCAGGTCAATGGGCCGGGATCGGGCACCGTGCCCGCCTGCCCGTACCACGCGGGTGACTCCCATCCGCTGACATCACGGAAGTGCGCCCCCTGATCAGCCAGCCGCTGATGCAACGGTGAACGCTTGGCACCGCGCGCCGTCACCAAATCTCGGTTCGGGTAATGGCACTGATACACCATCCCCAACGACTCGACCGTGCGCACCCGCCGGTAGTCCGGCGTGGTCTGGTACGGGTGCAAGCGGTCGATGTTGATCCCAGTCACATCGGCCTGCGGGCTCCCCGAAATGATCCACTCGGCAACCAGCCTGCCCAAGCCCCCACCGGTCAAAATGCCGATCGAATTCAGCCCAGCGGCGACGAAGTAATTACCCAGCTCCGGTGCTTCGCCGACGATCGGCGCGAGGTCGGGGGTAAAGCTCTCCGGGCCACAGAAGAAGGTCCGGATCCCCGTGTTCAACGTTGCCGGAACACGGCTCATCGCCTGTTCGACGTACGGCCCCATCCGGTCCCAGTCAGGCTGGATCACGGTGAACGACGAATCGTCGGGGATCCGCCCGACATTCCATGGCGCACACACTGGCTCGAACAGCCCGATCATCATCCCGCCGACCTCTTCGCGGTAATAGGCGAAGTTCTGCGGATCCTCGATCACCGGCCACGATGAGTCGATCTCGGGCATCTGCTCGGTGATCAGGTAATAGTGCTCGGCGGCCTGCAGCGGGATGCTGACGCCGCTGATCTGACCCAATTGGCGGGCCCACATCCCCCCGCAGTTGACCACGTACTCGCATTCGATCGTCCCGTGATCGGTGACGACACCGGTGACCACCCCGTCACGGCTGGTGACATCGGTGACGGTCACGCCCTGGCGGATCGTGACGCCCTGCTGACGGGCGCCCTTGGCCAGCGACATCGTCGCATCGACCGGGTTGACCCGCCCGTCACCTTCGACATAGAACCCAGCGGCGATGTCGTCGACCCGCGCCAGGGGAAACATCGCCTCGACCTCGGCGGCAGAGATCTCCTGGACGTCGACGCCGCAGTAGCGGTTGAACTCGGCGACGCGGCGGAACTCCTCTAAGCGGTCTGGTCCGGTGGCCAGCTCGACGAAGCCGACCGGCTTGAACCCGGTAGCCAAGCCGGTCTCGGCCTCCAGACGGGCGTACAGATCGCGCGTGTACTTGCGCATCTCGGTCGAGGTCTCCGACATCGAGCCGTAGGTGACCATCAACCCCGCGGCGTGCCACGTCGTGCCCGATGTCAGCTGGTCGCGCTCGACCAGAACAACGTCGCGCCAACCGGCGTGACCCAGGTGATAGGCAACCGAGGTTCCGATTATTCCGCCACCGATGATGACAACACGAGCACGCTGAGGCAGGTCAACCACGGCCGCCACGGTAGTGCCGATCAGCCATCCGCGATCAGATCGTTGGCCACTTCTAGGGTTTCCCCCGGGGACGCCCGTTCCCCAACCGTCATGTCGTGTCAACGCTGAAAGTGGAGGATTAATGGAGCATCCCATGACCAATCGGCTGGCCGCCGAGTTCATCGGCACGTTTGTGCTGGTGTTCGGCGGCTGCGGTACGGCGGTCCTTGCCGCCGGGGTCCCGGATGTCGGGGTCGGCTATGCCGGTGTCGCCCTGGCCTTCGGTCTAACCGTACTGTGCATGGCCTACGCCGTCGGCCACCTATCCGGCGGGCACTTCAACCCGGCGGTCACGGTCGGTCTGGCGGCCGGCAGGCGCTTTCCGTGGCGCGATGTTCCCCAGTACATCGTCACCCAGGTGATCGGCGGCGCCGCCGCCGGCGGCGTGCTGTACATCATCGCCAAGGGCCTGAAGGGCTTCGACGTCCAGGCCAGCGGATTTGCCACCAACGGCTTCGGAGATCGTTCGCCGCAAGGCTTCAACATGGGCGCCGGGCTGGTCATCGAAATCGTCCTAACCGCAGTGTTTGTCCTGGTCATCTTGGGTGTCACCCGCGGCAAGGCACCGGTTGGCTTCGCCCCGATCGCGATCGGCCTGGCACTGACCCTGATCCACTTGATCTCGATTCCGGTCACCAACACGTCGGTCAACCCGGCGCGTTCTACCGGCGTGGCCATCTGGGCTGGGTCCGAGCCGCTCAAGCAGCTGTGGCTGTTCTGGCTGGCACCGATCGTCGGCGGCATCCTCGGGGCACTGATCTACACCGGTCTCCTCGACGACGACCGCAACGATCCGGCGATCACCGGCACCGCTGGTCGCTCGTCGCGCAAGTAGGCAACGTCAGCCGCGCCGCATCCGGTAACCGGGGCGGCGCGGCCCATCGCTGAATTGGAACCCGTCGAAATACGACGGGTTGGTATCGGGGCGGCCGCTGCGGCTCGTCCACCGCCAGGTCAACGAGACGCGCACTTGGTCGGTGATTGCCGCGGGGACACCGTGCAGCATCTCGCGTTGGCAGGCCCCGCCCATCACCAACAGGGTTCCTTCGCCGGGCTCGACGATCACATCGTCGGGCCCAGCGCCGCTGGGCACGTTGTCGACGGCGGCCGCAACCCAGTCACCGCGAGGTCGAATCACGAACGGACGGCGAACGCCGAGCACGACGATGGCGATCAACGTGTCGTCCAGCCAGCGCATCTCCCGGTCGCTGTGCAGGCCCTGAAAGTCGGCACCGGTGCGGTACTGCAGGGCGGTCACCCCGTCCATCTGGTGGCGATACACGCTGCGCAGATGCAGGTCGGTCTGGCGCAGCAGCGGGTCCGTGTCGGGACGCAGCTGGGCTCCCAGGCGGCGTTCAGGGACGTAGCGGTCGTAGCGCAAGGTTTCGCCCTGCTGCCACGGCGTCGTGTCGACGATTCGCTGCAGGTGACCAGCAGGGTCGCCGACGAACCCGTCGACGACGTCGACCCACGACGCGGTGCCCAGTTCGGTCCGCCGGACCGTGGCCCGCCGGTTGATCTGCAGATCGTCCATCGTCCGATCCGCCGGTCGGCTCAGTCCGTGGTGCTGAGCTCGTCTTGAACGACGCGGCGCAGCATCTTGCCGGTGGGCGTGTGCGGCAGCGAGTCGCGGACGACGAAGCGTTCCGGGGTCTTCGAGCCGCGCAAACGGTGGCGGACGTGTTCGGCCAACTCGTCGGCCGAGGCCTGCTCACCGTCGCGGAACACCACGGCGGCGACCAATCGCTGGCCCCATTCCTCGTCGGGAACACCGACAACACAGACCTGGTCGATCGCCGGGTGGGCCATGATCACGTCCTCGATCTCGGCCGGGGCGATGTTTTCTCCGCCGCGGATGATCGTGTCGTCGGCGCGGCCCTCGATGTACAGGTAGCCATCGGCGTCGATCATCGCCCGGTCACGAGTGCAAAACCAGCCGTCGCTGTCCAGCACGCTGCCGGTCTTGTATTCGCCAGCGATCTGTTCGCCACGCAGGTACAGAATCCCCGTCGACCCGGCGGGTAGCACCGTGTCGTCGACTTCGGAGCGCACCTCGGCCTCCACCGACGGGACGATCTGCCCGGCAGAGGTCAATCGCCGACGGATCGCCGGATCGTCGCTGGCCACCGCGGTGCGGTGATCCTCGGGACCGAGCACGGCGACGGTTGACGACGTCTCGGTCAAGCCGTAGGCGTTGACGAATCCGGTGGTCGGCAACAGGTCGAGCGCCCGTTCCAGCACCTTGACCGACACCTTCGAGCCGCCATAGGACAGCGAGCGCAGGTTCACCGGCGCCGGACTGCCATGGTCGATGGCATCGACGATGCGAGCCAACATCGTCGGCACCACCATCGCGTGGCTGACCGCCTCGGCGGTCGCGGTGGTGGCCCACACATCGGCGTCGAAGTGGTCCAGATACACCACCCGACGGCCAGCGAACACATTCGACAACAGGTTGGCCATGCCAGCGATGTGGTACGGCGGGACGGTGACCAGGGTGGCCTCGTCGTCGCCGGCACCAGCGAACTCGACGGTGCCGAACAGATAGGCCATCAGGTGCCGGTGACGCAACAAGGCAGCCTTCGGCGCAGCCGTGGTCCCGCTGGTGTACAGCACGATGGCGACCTGCTCGTCATCCCACGCTGGCTCCGGCGCCGGCGCTGCCGGATCGAGGTCGGCGATCCACGAATCAAGCACCTGGACGCGCACGTTCATCGCAATCAAGCGAGCGGCGGTGTGCTCGTCGGCCAGGACCAACGGTGCCGGTGGCCATTCCTCACCAGTGCGCTCGATCAACTCGACCAGCTGGTGATCTTCGAGGCGGTAGTTGATCGGGACGAACGGCACGCCAGCCCAGGCCGCGCCAAAGAGCACCGCTGGCAAATCGGAGCTGTTCTCGCCGACGTAGATCACCGCGCCGAAGTTCTCGGCCACCGCCGCGGCCACTCGGCGGGCGGCATTCGCCAACTGCTGGCCATCCTGGGTATGGCCGCGTCTACCCACCAGGGCTCGATCGCCGAGTCCAGACTCGACCATTTCGATCAGCGTCGTTAGATGCACCTGACTAACGTAGTGCGTTCAATTGTCCGGCGACCAAGACGTCGACGACGGCGCCAACGCCATCACGCCCGAGCAGATCGCCAGCGATCCGCGGGTCCTCGCTGATGACAATCGTCCGCTCGCCGTTGATCTCGACCACGGCAACCGTCCGCTGCGGGCTGCCATCGGGCCCGGGCAACACGGTGTACCCGGCGATCGTCCCCGTCCCTGTCGCCTCCGCGTCGAACGGCGTGCGCGCCGTCGCCGCCACCGCGTCATCGGTGACGTCGCTCCATGTGCACGGCGCGTCGACGGCGTCGGGCGACGATGACCAGATCGCCACCGCTGGCTTGGTCAGGAAACCGCTGACCGAGGTGGTCAACCCGGTGCTGCCCGGTTGGGTGCGCAGCAGCTCGGCGATCTTGACCACCGACTGGAAGGTGTAGTTGTTCAGCGGTCCCCCGCCGAAGGTCATCCCGCCGGTGACCGTCCACGGCACATCGTCACTGACCCCGATCTCGGCCGCACTGACCTGTACGGCAGCCGGGAAGCAGCTGTACAGATCGATCAGGTCGACGTCGGCGATCGACAACCCGGCGTCGGCCAGCGCCCGCTGGCCGCACAGGCCCATCGCCGGCCAGCGGTCCAGATCGGCGCGCTCAGCAAGCGGGACCATCAGGTTCGATTCCGCTGCGGCCAACGGATAGATCAGTCGGCTCCGATCGGCCAGCCCAGCGGCGAGCTCGGCCGAGACGAAGACCATCGCCGCGGCCTGATCGACGGTCCATTGGGAGACCAACGATTTGGTGTAGGGCGCAGCGATCAACCGATTCGATGGGGTCGCCGTGACGATGTCGTCGGCCGATGGGTTCGTCCGGTTCCACGCGTCCGGGTTGGACGCGGCCACCTCGGCGAAGCGGTGCCACAGCCGACCTAGGTGGGTGCGGTGCTCAGCGGGCGTGCGCCCGGCACGGTGACGGATCGCCGATTCGACGATCGCGTACTGATTGGCGGGTACAGCGAAGTGCCGTTGCACTTCGACAGCACTCACCAAACTCTCGGCCGGTGCCACGACCTGGTCGGGTTCGACGTCGGCCGGGCCACTGGCGCTGGCTCGTTCCATCGCCGCAACATCGATCGACCAGCTGCCGCCCGCCCGCTTGGCAACCGCGTCGCGATGGCGGGTCTCGCCGCCGACGACCACCACCACGTCGGCACCGTCGGCGATGGCGTCGAAGGCAATCCGCATCGCCGAGGTCTGGGTAATGCCCAGCTCAGCGATCACGGTGCGCGCCGTCGTGGCGCCGATCTCGTCAGCGATTCGGCCCGCCGGATTTCCCTTCGACCACGAGCCGCGCGGCACGACGATGGCGTCGACCGTCGTGCCTTCCACGCCCGCATCGTCCAGGGCGCGTAACGTCGCCGCCAGCATCAGCCCGGTGTGGTCCAGTCCGGGCAGGGCGGTATCGCGACGGACCTCGGCGGCGACGCCCGCCAGAACGGGTCGACGGGAACCGGTTGCGCTACGAGAAGCGGTCTTCGACGTGCTCACGACGTCCGTTGTAGCCGATCAACGCCAGCGACGCCGAACAGCACGGCGCGGAACCGGCGCACTCCGATTGGGGATTCAGGCCATCACCACGCCACCGTTTGGGCGCATGACCGTGCCGGTCACGAAGCGCGATGCATCGGCGGCCAGGTACAACATCGCGTAGGTGATGTCGGTGGTCTCGCCGGTGATCCCCAGCGGAGACTGCGCGCCACGTGCGGCCAGCAGCTGAGAGCGGGCCGCGTCGTCGATCGCGCCGTCGGCTGACGTCCAGTTCTCGGAGGTCATCGGCGTTTCGACGAATCCGGGGGCCACGGCGTTGACGCGGATTCCCTTCGGCCCGAACTCGGCAGCCGCACAACGGGTCAGGTGGATGACCCCGGCCTTCGTCATCCCGTAGACGCTGATCCCAGGGGCGGCCATCTCGCCACCGGCCGAGGCGATGTTGACGATCGAACCGCGCTTGGCGGACGACATCACCCGCCCCGCGGCAGCCGTGCCCCAGAAGACACCCTTCAGGTTGACGTTGATGATCGCGTCGAGGTCATCGTCGGATGTGTCGAGCAACGGCGTACGGCGGATGATGCCGGCGACGTTGGCCCACACGTCGACACGCCCGCTGGCGCGCACCGCGGCGCGGGCCAGGTCGTCGACCGCTTCGGACTTGGTGACATCGGTCGGCACCACCGTGACCTTGGTTCCGATGGCGGCGACAGCCGCTTCGGTTTCGGCCAGCCCGTCGGCTTGCAGGTCGGCGATGACGACGTTGGCGCCCGCTTGGGCGAAGGTGATCGCCGCCTGACGGCCGATGCCGCGGGCTGCTCCGGTGACGACAGCGGTGCGCCCTTCCAGAGAGAACGCGGCGCGGATCTCGTCCTGCAGCGGGTGCTTGGTCCTCGATGCAGCGTCGCGCAATCCAGAGATCATGTCCATGAGTTACAGCCTTCCATGCGCGTCGACGCGGTGACCGCGCTTCTCCAGTTCGGGGATCACCTGCTTGGCCAGGATCTCCAGGTTGCGCATCACCTTGTCGTGCGGCAGATCGCCGAACTGCACGTAGCAGAGCAGCTCGTCGACACCGGCCTCGTCGTAGCGGATGATCTTCTGCAGGCATTCCTCGGCGGTGCCGATGATGATCATGTCCTGGTCCTGGTAATACGACACCGGGACCTCGCCGTTGATCACCGGCTGCAGCAGCGGGAACACGGCCTTCTGTTCTTCCTCGCTGAGGTTCGGCAGCTCCCACTGCAAGGTGAACTCGGCCAGGTGTTGGTACCACCAGTTGACCGACTCCCACAGCCCGTACGCGGCGGCCTCGTCGGCGTCGTCGTAGGCGTGGACCAGCGTGTACACGCCAACCCGGTCGTTGCGTACCCGGGTCAGCATGTCCTTCTCACGGGCGATCGATTGCGCGGTGCGGTAGGCCTGGATGTGCTCGGCCATCTTCTCCACCGGCTGGAGCAAGGCGAACGACAGCAACCCGAGACCAAGCTCGCCGGCACTGACCGCGCTCTTCTCGGTGGCCGCCGCCTGCCACACCGGTGGGTGCGGATCCTGGTACGGCTTCGGGGTGACCATCCGCTCGGGGAACTTGAGGTTCTCGCTGTCCCAGCTGAACGTCTCCTGCTCCCACATCTTGACGACGATTTCGATCGCCTCACGCCAGTGGTCACGGCTGCGATCGTCGGCAGGAACGCCGAAGGCAATCTGCTCCATCGGCGTCGAGCGCCCGGTGCCCCATTCGACCCGTCCGTGCGACAGCACGTCGACGGTGGCGACCTTTTCGGCGACGCGGGCCGGGTGGATGAATCCGAACGGCATCAGCGTGACCCCGAAGCCAAGCTTGATCTTTTCGGTGCTCAATGCCAGGCCACCCAAGATCGCTTCCGAGCACGGTGACGCCGACCGGCCGTCGCGGAAGTGGTGTTCGACCACCCAGGCGGTGTTGAACCCCAGCTTGTCGGCGTATTGGATCTCGGCGATGGCCTCGTCGTAGGTCCGCTGTTCGGCCTCGCGTTGGCCGTACGGATGGGGCTTGGACCACGGTTTGATCTTTGGCTGGAACTCATAGAGCAGGTCGAGCTTCACGGCATTCCTTTGCAATGTTGAAATCAAACTTGTATTGTCAAAGACCCTATGGCACGTCCGGCGCTCTCGGCAAGCCGTGCCCTCGGCGTGCTGAACTTTCTCGCCGCCCAGGGCGACGAGGCCTTCACGATGTCGGAATTGGCCCGCCGACTCGACGTCAACGTCGCTTCATTGCACTCGGTCCTCAACGTGTTGGCCGACGGCGGGTACGTCGTTCGCCACCCGCGATTGCGCACCTATTCGTTGGGGCCAGCGGTGATCGCCGTTGGCAGCGCAGCGATGGAACGCCACCCGTCGATCGACGTCGCTCGCCAGGCCGCCCGACAGCTTTCCGAGCAACTCGAGCTCGAGGTGGCCGTCTCGGCACCAGCTGGCGATGAGATCGTCTTCCTCGCCCGCGCCGGTGAACACCTGGGCCACGGCGTCCAGCTGCACGTCGGCCAACGTGTGCCGATGCGTCCACCGTTTGGGTCGGTCTTCGCCGCATGGAACGACCCCGAAGCGTGGATCGCCCGATCGCTCGACCCGATCCGGGCCGCCGATGTTTTGGAGACGGTCCGTCGCCGTGGGTTCTCCGTGGCCACCGAACAGGACACTCGCCGAGAGTTGGGCGAAGCGCTCGACCGGCTGGCCGGTGAGCCGTCGAATGCGGCCCTCGTCGACCGTGTCGATGCGCTGGTCACCCAGCTCGGTGAGCGTGATTATCACGTCCGCGAGATCGACGCCGAAGGGTTCTACAACGTCTCGTTGATCGCCGCCCCCGTCTTCGACAGCAGTGGCCGGGTCTGCCTGGCATTGACCCTGGTCGGCTTCCCCGATGCACTGACGGGAAGCGAGGTCACTCGCCTGGGCGAGACCGTCCGCGACGCCACCCGCGCCGCGTCACGCAAAACCGGCGGTCGCGTCGCCTAGCGCCAAACGGCGCTCGCTGTCACCCGTTGGCAGCTGCGTGGCGTCCGGCGCAATAGCCGTAGACCATCGCCGGGCCGATCGTCGCCCCGCCGCCTGGATACGCCTTGCCCCAGACGTTGGCGGTGACGTTGCCGGCCGCATACAGGCCGTCGATGACCTGCTGGCCGTCGGCGCTGGGGCGGGCCCGTAGCACGCGGCCATCGGCGTCGATGCGCAGGCCTCCGTTCGTGCCGAGAGCGCCGTTGTACAAGCGCACGGCATAGAACGGGCCGCGCTGGATCGGTCGCAGCGAGTTTTCTGGACTTGGAAAGTGACCGCTCATGTGCGTCTCGAAGCGCATCGTGCCGCGCCCGAAATCGGCGTCGTTGCCGTCGGCGACGAACCCGTTCCAGCGCTCGACGGTCGCCGCCAGGCCGTGCGGGTCAACCTCGATTTGACCGGCCAATTCCTCCAGTGAGTCGGCGCTGAACACCCAGGGCGGCGTCGGCGTCTCGGCGGTGACCGCCGGCAGGATAACCCCATGGTCGCGCACCGCCTGATCGAAGATCATCCACACCGGTCCGTCGTTTGGGTATTCGACGTTGCGCGGGTCGTATGACTGCGTGGTCTTCGGGAAGTCCTGATAGGTGATCCCTTCGTTGGCGAAGCGCTTGCCGTGTCGGTTGACGACGATCACGCCAGGGGTGCTGCGGAATGTACCCATCTGATACATCGGCTGACCTTCGAAGTCGACGTCCGGGTCCAGAATCGCCGGCTGCCCCCAGAAGCCGCCCATGTTGCCGAGCGCGGCGCCTGCTTGGAGGCCCATCAGCAGACCATCGCCTTCGTTATACGGCGGGCTGAGCGGGAAGATCTGCTGGCCGACAAAGGCATCGACCAATGCCGTGTTCCACTCGAAGCCCCCGCTGGCCAGAATCACCCCGCGCCGGGCGCGAATCGTGATCTCGCCGTCGGGCCCGTCGGCGATGATCCCGCTGACCCGTTCGCCGTCGCGGATCAGCGACCGCGCTGCGGTCTCGGTACGGATCTCTACCCCGCGATCGATCAGCCCCTTGAACAGCGCGGCAACCAGCGCCGGCCCACCGCAGCGGATGTCGTCGACCTCACGCGCCGCAATCGCGGCGAAGTCGGGAAGCTCGGTGCCACGCAGAAACTTGGCACCCTCCTCCATTGTCAGTCGGGGCAGGTGCGGGCTCGTTCTGGTGCGCGCCGCCCACTCCCCCAACTTGGCCGCTGGGTAGGGCACGGGTTCGATGGAACGGCCCGCTGGGCGACCCCCGGGGACGTCGCCTTCGTAGTAGTCGTTGAACGTCGACGGGGCGTACATCCGCAGCGGCGTGTTCGCTTCGAGGTAGGCGATCATCTCCGGCCCGGTATCGATGCAATGTTCAAGCAGCGCGTCGTCGGGTTGCGTGCCGGCGGCAACGCGGCGGGCGTAATCCAGCGCCTCGTCGCGATCGTCGGCGATGCCGATGTCGCCCATGTGGGCGTTCATCGGGATCCACGGCATCCCTCCGGACACGCCGGTGGTCCCGCCGATCAGCGGTGCCTTCTCGATCAGCAGCACCGTCGCTCCCCCATCGTGCGCCATCGTCGCCGCCGTCAATCCGGCGGCTCCGCTCCCTACGACAACGACATCAACCTCGAGCTCAGTCCCCATGGGGCCGACGCTATTGCGTTCCCGCCGGGCGCGGATAACCCGGCGGCACGTATCCGCACCGTCGCTAGGAGCGCACGGCGGCGATCAGTCGTTCCAGTTCGCCGATGACGTCCGGGCCGCACGGCGCGTAGACCAGTTCGCTGACGCCAGTAGCTTCGGCCTGACGGGCTCGTTCGGCGATCGACGCAGCATCGCCTGTCCAGCCATTGGACAGGATCGCCTCCCCGGAGGCGGCGATGCCGGCTCGGTCGCGGTCGGTGAGCGCGGCGATGTGCCCCTCGTGCACCGCGAGGTGACGCTCGTTGTCCGGTCGCGCCTGCACGACACCTTCGAACCATTCCGCCGCACCGGGGACCGCCGGGATCGCCGCCGGGGCAAACTCGTAGATCGAATGGAAGCTCGAGGCGAACCACGGTCCGGCAGCTTCGATGACCCGCTCGGTGGTTTGATCCTCGCCCGGCTGCAGCACCGTGCCATACATCAACAGTGCGATCTGGTCCCAGCTTGCTTCGGCCGGCGGACCAACCAGAATCACGCCGTCTGCGCCGACCTCGGCCGACGTCGCCAGACCCTTCGGGCCCATCGGAGCCAACCACAGCGGTGTGCGAATCGGCAGCTTGGGAGCAAACCCCGGCGAGTGGATCATCGCGCAGGGCTGCCCGTCGATCTCGACGACGTCGCCGTTCAGCAAGCCGCGCAGTTGGGTGACGAACCGGCCGAGCTGACGCCAGCTCATCGGTGCCTGCCCGATCGTCCGCCGCGCGGTGTATCCAGTGCCGAATGCGGCGAGCAAACGGCCGGGGGCAAGTTCCTCGATCGCCGCGATCGCCGAGGCGGTGACCATCGGATGACGGTTGACCGGCACGGCGACGCCGGTGGCGAGACCGAGTGTGGTCGTTGCTTCGGCGGCGCGAGCCAGCGCAACCCAGACATCGGTGTACAGCGCCGGGGAGTCGTACAGCCACAGCCGACGGCAACCGAGTTGCTCAGCGGCGCGGGCGTATTCGGGGATGCGCAGCTGTGGTGGCAGGGCAACGGAGATCTCCAACATCAGCGACTCCTTAGATCAGGCGCTTGTCGATCGCAAGCTGGGGAGCATAGATCCACTTGCCCAGCAGCCGTGTGGCCTCGGGCGCGCTGGCCAGCCACGCTGCGGCAGCGCCGATCGCTTCCGGCGACTCGGAGCCGTAGTCGGAAAACGCATCGGTCGGGTTCAGCGCCTTGCGTCGCTCAGTCACGACATTGCCGGGGTCGATATTGAAGGCGACCACCTGTGGACCAAACTCGGCGTTGATCCCTCCGGCGAACCGGCCGAAGGCGGCCTTCGACGCCGAGTAGGCAATCCCCCAGCCACCCTCGCCGGCCGGGGCGCGCGGGTCGAGGCGGGCGGAACCGGACACCATGTTGAGGATCCGTCCACCGCCCTGGGCGATCATCGCCGGGACGACCTGCTGGGTGAGCACCACCTGATGGATGAAGTTGCCGCGGAACAGAACCGCCATCGACTCGGCGGTCAGGTCCATCACCCGATCCAACGAGGCGCCACCGCCGACGATCGCGTTGTTCATCAACACGTCGATCCTGCCCCATTCGGTGAGGACCTGCCGCGGAGCAGCGCGCACCGCATCCAGGTCGAGTAGATCCATCGGAATCACCAATGCTCGACGGCCGATGGCCTCGATCTCGGTGGCCGTGGTCTCCAAGCTCCCGGGGAGAGCAACCGTGGGTTCATCGCGCACCGAATTGCGTTCGGTGCGCCCGTCGCCCTCGTGCACGGTGCGCGCCGTAATCGCCACGTCGAAGCCGGCCTCGGCCAGCTTGATGGCAATCGCCTTGCCCAATCCTCGACTGGCACCAGTCACCATGGCCACCTTGTTCGGCGGTGCTTCACTCATCGGGCCATCCTGCTCGACCGAGTCCGGCAAGCACGTACCGGCGGCGACGCACGGCGGTCACTACGGTCGCGAAGATGAACAACCCGGTGATCATCGAAGCCGCGATCAACGGCACGGTCACGCCAGACCAGAACCCGCATGTGCCGCGCACCCCCGACGAGATCGCCGAACAAGCCCTGGCCTGCTTCGCCGCAGGCGCGGCGATCGTGCACAACCACAACGATCAGATCGGCATGGGCACGGCTGCCTCGACGGCGCGTTACCTTGAGGGCTGGCGCCTCGTGTGGGCCGAGCGCCCCGAGGCATTGATCTATCCGACGATCAACGTTGTCGACGGCAAGACGAACTACGACCATCTCGAACTGCTCGCCGCCGAAGGACTGCGGATCGGTCTCTGCGACCCCGGTTCGGTCAATCTCGGCGGAGCTTCGCCGAGTGGCCCCAGTGGTGGGTTCGTCTACGCCAACAGCTTCGACACAATCGGCGCAACCTTCGACCTGCACACCCGCTGCGGACTCGGCCCCAGCTTGGCGATCTACGAGCCTGGGTTCCTGCGCACGGTCGTCGCCTTCCAGCGCGCCGGACGGCTCCCGGCCGGGTCGATGGTCAAGTTGTATTTCTCAACCGATCGGGGGCTGTACGGGGCGCCGTTCGGGCTGCCGCCCACGCCGACTGCGCTCGACGCATACCTGGAGATCCTCGATGGCACCGAGCTGCCATGGGCGGTGTCGGTCGTTGGTGGCGACGTCGTCGCCAGCAAGATCGCGGCGATGGCAATCGAACGTGGCGGGCACCTGCACCTCGGCCTGGAGTTCTACGGCGGCGAACGTACGCCGACCAACGTCGAATTGGTGAATGAGGCCGTCGCCCTGGTCGAATCGATGGGTCGTCGTCCGGCAAGCACCGCCGAGACGGTGGCACTGCTCGATCTGCCCCAGCGCTGACCGCGGCCGACCGACGGCCGCTGCTTGCCTGCGCCCGACATGTGAGCGTGGGCCCGAGGCCGAAGGTCGGGTTGTCCGATACGGTGCGCTGAATGGCTTACATCTTCGATCCAGCGGTCGCGATCGACGTCGAAGTGCGCCGGGTGGTGACCGACCAGCTCGGCGAGGCGTTGTCCCGTCTGGAACGGGTTCACGACGCGACACCACACGAGATCGAGGACGCCGTGCACCAGGTACGCAAGCGGACGAAGGAAGTTCGCGCCGTCGCTCGTCTGGTGCGTGGCGCGCTCGGCAAGGACTACATGCGATTCAACGAGTTGGTCCGTGATGGCGCCGCGGAGTTGTCGTCGATCCGCGACGCCCATGCCCTGCTGGAAACCTTCGACCAGCTGATCGACGCCAGTGGATCGACCCCCGATCTGGTCCTTGTCCGAGCCGGTCAAGCGGAGCGCTCCGAGCAGGCGACAAGGTCGATCAGCGGCGGCGACCCGCGCATCGAGCGAGCCCACGCGCTGCTGGCCAAGGCGCTGCGCCGGGTCGAGCGATGGACGATCCCGAACTCGTTCGACGTCCTCGCTGCAGGACTCAACACGACCTACCGAGTTGGGCGCACCGACTGGCGAATCGCCGCGCGGTCTGCCGACGACGAGCTGATCCACGAGTGGCGCAAAGCGGCAAAGCACCTGTGGTACCAAGTCCGCCTGGTCGGGCAGAGCGCGCCGAGCATTCTTCATCCGTTGATCGATGTCTTGGACACCCTGGCGGAAGCGTTGGGCAATGATCACGACCTGGCCGTCCTCATTAGCCAGATGGAAGCCACGCCGTACGCATTCGGCGGCGCCGCGGCGGTCGCCGCAGCGATCGAGGTCGCTCGCGCCGAGCAGCAGACGCTGCGCAAACCGGCGCATCGTCTTGGGGCCACGATCTACGCCGAGTCGCCGAAGGCGTTCATCGAACGGCTCAGCGCGTACTGGTCGAACACGAAGCGGCTCGGGGTCGAACTCCCCGCCGGCGGCATCGCCGACCTGGCCAAGCTGCAGGGTTCGGGCCCGCGGTGATCATCGAGCGGGAGCGCAAGTTTCTGGTCGATACCCCTCCCCCGCTGGGTTCTGCCGGCATCGAGATTCGTCAGGGTTACGTGGCCATCGACGGTGCCGTCGAGGTACGCGTCCGTGACCTGGCGGGGAACACCGCGGTGATGAGCGTCAAGATCGGCACCGGCTCGACACGGACCGAGATCGAGGTGCCGATCAGTCGCGAGCAGTTCGACGAGTTGTGGTCGGTCACCGGTGGTCGACAGATCGCCAAGACCCGTTACCTGATCGACGACGGGGACGCGACGATCGAGGTGGACATCTTTCACGGCCGGCACGAAGGTCTGATGCTGGCCGAAGTGGAGTTCGCCACCGACGAGGCGATGACCGCCTATCGGCCACCGTCGTGGCTTGGGCGGGAGGTCACCGACGATCCTGACTACTCGAACGCCGTGCTCTCCCGCAACGAAGCAGACCGGGCCTAGCTGCTTGACGCTGCCCGTGCCTGGCGCGGGCGGGTGTCGACGGCCAACCCGACGAGCAGGCAGATCACCGAGCCAGCGATCGCCACGGCGAGCGTCTGATGAAGGCCGCGCGTCCCGCTGCCCTTGGCCAGGAAGGTGATCGCCAGGGCAACCCCGATCGTGGTCCCGGTGCGTTGGACCATGAAGTTCAGGGCGCTGCCTTCGGCGTGACGATCACCGGGGACGTCGACCAGTGTGGTGGCGATGTACGACGGGAAGACCAGTCCGGTGGCCAGCCCGAGCAACACCGATCCGGGCACGATCACGCTCCACAGCCCTGGCTGGCTGCCGATGCCGACCCAGAACCAGACCGCCGTACCGATGGTGGCGAGACTGCCGGGGACGATGAACGGGCGATGGCCCATCCGGTTGGCCCATCGCCCCACGATCATGCCGATCGTGCCAGCGAAGAGCGAGACCGGGGCGGTGGCCACGCCTGCCTTCATTGGGCTCCATCCCCACACCGTCATCGCGTAGCGGACGATCCCCCAGTAGATGCAGAACCAGACGAGGGCAACCGTGAACGTGCCGATCACCCCGAGACGGACGTTGATCAGCCGAAACAGCCGCAGGTCCATCAGCGGACTGGCATGGGTACGACACCGCTGAATGAACCAAGCCAGCAACACCACACCGATGGCGAACGCCGCCAGCGTCTTGCTCCCCGCCCATCCCCAGTCCGGCGAGTGCTTGTCCTGGACGACACCGAGCGTGATCATCGAGATCCCGGCCATCGTCAGCACGGCACCGAACGGATCGGGAACCGCCTTCGTTCGATCCGTGGACGATTGCGGCAGATAGATCAGCCCCAGCCCCAGCGCGGCCACCGCGATCGGGATGTTCAACCAGAACGCCCATCGCCATCCACCCCATCCGACGATCAGCCCGCCCACGGACGGTCCCAGTGCGGAGCTGACGCCGCCGGTCACCGCCCAGAGGCCAATCGCCGTCGCCATCTTCGACGGCGGGAACGAGGCGATCAGCACGGCCGCGGCCGCCGGCGTGTAGGCCGACGCTCCCAGTGCCTGCACGGTGCGGGCCACCATGATCACGCCGGGGTTTGGCGCCAACGCGCCAAGCAGGGACCCGCCGACAAACACGGCGATGCCAGCCAACAGCATCTGTCGCCGACCGACCCGGTCGGCGAACACGCCGGCCGGTACCAGGGTGGCCGCGCCGACGATCGTGAACAGATTGGCGATCCACGACAGTTGCGCCTCACCGGCACGCGGAAACGCCTTGGCGATCTCGCCGAAGGTGACCGTCATGATCGACAGCCCGACGCCGGTCAGCACGGCGGTGCTGACCACGATCACCACCACCACCCAGGGGATTGATTCATCAGCTTCGGGAGCCGTTTGGCTCACGCCAGCCTCGATCATCGTGGCCACACTGCCCGGTCGCGACCGGCGCTGGCGAACGCAGCCAACTCCCCCGGCAAAATCTCACGTGGTGAGAGCGGGCTAGATTCGCCCTATGGCCAGTGACGGGCATCCTCCTTTGCGGCTGCGGATCCCTCAGCCAGCACGGGGTCGCGGACCTGCGGACCGCGTCCAATACATCAGCCCCGCTGGCGAGATGGCCAAACCCGATCTGGACGAGAAGGTCGAACGGATCGCGCTGATGCGTAAACAGCTGGTCCGCGTTCTGGATACCGATGGCAATGCCGTCGGGCCATGGGCTCCAGCGTTGTCCGTCGAGGACAGGGTCCGTGGTCTCGCCGACATGATGTTGGTGCGCAGCTTCGACGCCCGGATGCTGCGCGCTCATCGCCAGGGCAAGACCTCGTTCTTCATGCAAAGCCTGGGCGAGGAAGCGATCGCCTGCGCTCAGCAACGCGTCCTGCAGCCCGGCGACATGAACTTCCCGACGTATCGTCAGCCGGGGCTGCTGATCGCCGCCGGATACCCGATCGTGACGATGATGCACCAGGTGCTGTCCAACGAGCTGGACCCGTTGAAGGGTCGTCAACTGCCGATCATGTACTCATCGAAGGAGTATGGCTTCTTCTCGGTCTCCGGCAACCTGGCCACCCAATACCCTCAGGCAGTCGGCTGGGCGATGGCCTCGGCGCTGCGTGGCGATACGAAGATCGCCGCGGCATGGATCGGCGAAGGTGCCACCGCCGAGGCCGACTTTCACGCCGCCTTGCTGTTCGCCTCCACCTACCAAGCGCCGGTAATTCTGAACATCGTCAACAACCAGTGGGCGATCTCCACCCCGGAGGATTTTGCACGCGGCGCGTCGGCAACCTTCGCCGACCGCGGCTTCGGCTACAGCATCCCGGCGCTGCGCGTCGACGGCAACGATTATCTGGCCGTGTATTCCGCGTCGGCTTGGGCCGCCGAACGGGCCCGCAGCAACCTGGGCCCGACGTTGATCGAATGGGTGACACTGCGCGTCGGCGCCCACTCCACCTCCGACGACCCGTCGGTGTATCGACCGGATAACGAAGCGGCCGACTTCCCGTTGGGCGACCCGATCAATCGGCTTCGTCAGCATCTGGTCACCATCGGCGAGTGGGATGACGAGCGGCAAAAGACCCTGCAGGACCAGTGCGACCAGCGCATCGCCGATGACTTCGCCACGGCCGACGCGCATGGTTCCGTCAAGTCCGGGCACACCGCCGACCCGCGCACGATGTTCGACGACGTCTATGCCGAGCTGCCCCGACACCTGCGCGAGCAACGCGACGAGGCGGTGAACTGAGATGCCCTCAATGACGATGATCGAGGCGATCCGCGACGCCCACGCCGTTGCCATGGAAGCCGACGACCGGGTCGTCGTGTTCGGTCAAGACGTCGGATACTTCGGCGGTGTCTTCCGTTGCACCCAGGGCCTGCAGGAACGTTTCGGTGTTGGGCGTTGCTTCGACACGCCGATCAGCGAGTCGGGGATCATCGGCGCGGCGATTGGCATGGCGGCTTACGGGCTGCGCCCCTGCGTCGAGATCCAGTTCGCCGACTACGTCTATCCGGGCTACGACCAGATCGTGTCCGAGGCGGCGCGCATCCGCCACCGTTCAGCGGGCGATTACACCCTGCCGATGGTCGTGCGGATGCCGACCGGCGGCGGGATCTTCGGCGGTCAAACGCATTCGCAAAGTCCCGAGGCACTGTTCACCCACGTCGCCGGGCTGACCACCGTGGTGGTTTCCAACCCCTACGACGCCAAGGGCCTGTTGTTGGCCGCCATCGAGGATCAGGATCCGGTGATCTTCCTTGAACCGAAGCGGGTGTACAACGGACCGTTCGACGGCCATCACGACCGACCGATTGTGCCGTGGTCCAAGCATCCGCTCGGCGAGGTGCCCGAGGGTTATTACACCGTGCCGCTCGGCGTGGCCCGCGTCCACCGACCGGGCGACGAACTGACCGTGCTGACTTACGGAACGCTGGTGCACGTCGCCGAAGCGGCGGCCAACGAAACAGGGATCGACGCCGAGATCATCGACCTACGCACGCTGGTCCCGCTGGATGTCGACACGATCATCGAATCGGTGCGCAAGACCGGACGGTGCATCGTGCTGCACGAGGCCACCCTGACGTCCGGGTTCGGTGCCGAGCTCAGCGCCACCGTGCAAGAGCGCGCCTTCCATCATTTGGAGGCGCCGATCCGGCGGGTCTGTGGGTGGGACACGCCCTATCCGCACGCCCACGAATGGGACTATTTCCCCGGACCCGAACGCGTCGGGCGGGCAATGCGTGAGGTGATGGCCGGATGAGCGAGTTCCCGGTCAAGCTGCCCGATGTCGGCGAGGGTGTCGCCGAGGCCGAACTGGTGTCGTGGGCCGTCGAAGTCGGCGACCAGGTCACACCCGACTCGGCGTTGGCCGAGGTGCTCACCGACAAGGCCACCGTCGAGATCGCTTGTCCGGTCGCCGGGACGATCACCGAACTGCGTGCCCAGCCGGGGGATGTGTTGGCCGTGGGCAGCATCATCGTCGTGATCGACAGCGGCGAGGGCGGCGGCACTCGTCAAAGCGTCGACGCCGGCGATTCTCGATCGGCGGACGCCAGCGCTCCGTCACCCGCCATACCGGTGACAGCGGATCGTTCAGATGCTGCCGGTCCAGCCGACGCTGGTCCAGCCGACGCCGGTCCAGCCGACGCCGGTCCAGCCGACAGTGGATCGTCCGAATCCGGCTCGCCGCGGAGAACTGCGCGTACCCTGGCCGCGCCGGCGGTGCGTCAGCGGGCCCAGGCGTTGGGGATCGACCTGGCCGCGGTGACGGGCAGCGGGCCCGAAGGTCGGGTGGTCCACGCTGACCTCGATCGCCTGCTCGTCGGCGGATCAGCCACACGCGAAACAGCCCACATTCCGCTCGGCGAGCGGGTCGAACCGGTTCGCGGCTTGCGCCGCAAGATCGCCCAGCGTCTCAGCACGACATGGACAGAGATCCCGCACATCACGTACGTGGAGGCGGTCGATGTCACCGAGCTGGAGGCATTGCGCAGTCGGCTGAACCAGCGCGACGGCGGTCAGCGGTTAACGCTGCTGCCCTTCGTGGTTCGAGCAATCGTTGCGGCGTGCGCCGACCAGCCGAGGATGAACGCGACGTACGACAGCGCTGCCGAGGAGCTCACGGTGAGCGGCGACGTCCACGTCGGCATCGCCACCCAGACATCGGATGGGTTGGTGGTTCCCGTCGTTCGTGATGCCGGCAGGCGGACGCTCGATGAGATCGCCGAAGAGATCGCCCGCTTAGCTGCAGCGACACGAGCCGGCACAGCGACTCGCCAGGAACTCTCTGGGTCGACGATCACGATCACGTCGCTTGGCGCCTTAGGGGGCGTGGTCAGCACCCCGCTGATCAATGCTCCCGAGGTGGCCATCGTCGGGGTCAACAAGATCGAAACCCGTCCGGTGTGGTCCGACGGAGCGTTCGTGCCGCGCCAGATGATCAACCTCTCGTCGAGCTTCGATCACCGCATCGTCGACGGCTGGGACGCAGCCACGTTCATTCAGCGGATCAAGGAACTCCTCGAGTTCCCCGCGCTGCTCTTCATCGCAGGCAGCTGATTCGTCGCCGGGCGACGTTTCCCCTGCCTGCGATGCCGGTGCATGGCCTGGCTAGCTGATCTCCAGGTCGTCCCACTCAACTTCGGTGCACATCCGGTGATATTCCGGCCCGTACCACGGGGCGTTGACCTGCATCCGGTTGTGTTCGTGGTTGATGTAGTAGTTGTGATCGATGCCGCCGATCTTCTGCATCAGGATCGTCTTCGACGCCTCGGCGTCAAGCGCTTCGTTGTAGCGCTCGTACGCGTCCTGCTTGACCTCGACTCGTCTCTTGCCCTGCTCGATCATCTTGACCATGCACTGCGCTGCGTAGGCCGCCCAGATCACGTACCAGATCGGCAGACCGGTGCCGCCCGACAACGGCTGCGAGTTCGGTCCGTACAGCATCCACATGTTCGGGTAGTTCGGGACCATCATGCTGATGTAGGCCCGCGGTCCGTCCTTCGACCAGAAATCATGGATGCTCTGGCCGTCCTTGCCCAGGTAGTCGGCCGGCCACACGTACTTGGCAACCTCGAAACCGGTGGCGGTGATGATCGTGTCGACCGGATGGATCTTGCCGTCTTCGGTCTCGATCCCGGTCGGCGTGATCCGCACGATCGGGCTGGTGACCAACTCGACGTTGTCGCGGGTCAGCGACTCGTACCAGCCGTTGTCGACCACGGGGCGACGAGAGAAGGGCGCATAGTCAGGGATCAGTTTGTCGATCAGTTCCTGGTCACCCTTGACCTGATCCTTGATGTAGGCGATCAATGTGTCGCGCAGGCCGTCGCTCATCGCGTTCCACGTGCCACCCTTGGCCTGCCATTCCTCGTCGGGGAGGATGAAGCCGTGGGTCTGGAACAGACCGGCGATGGCCATGTACCGCCACCAGTTCCAATAGCCAGGGAAGTTGTCCTGCAGCCAGCGGATCTCCGGCTCGACCGGGTCGCCGTACAGGGCGCGCGGCGAGATCCATTGCGGTGTGCGCTGATAGACATCGACGTGCTCGGCCACTTGCGACACCGGACGGACGATCTGCACACCAGTCGAACCGTTGCCGATCACCGCGACGCGCTTCCCCGTGGCGTCCCAGTCCTCGGGCCAACGCGCCGGGTGGATGATCTGACCTTCGAAGCTGTCCATTCCCTCGAAGGAGGGGAAGTTCGGGTTGGCGAAGGTGCCCATCGCGTTGATGACCGCGTTGACCTCCATCGTCTCGGTGCCATCGGGCGTACCGATCTGCAGCGTCCAGGTGTCCGAATCAGGATTGAACGTTGCCTTCTGCAGGTCACGATCGAACAGGGTGTTAGCCAAGACGCCGTACTTCTTAGAGATGTACTGGAGGTACTCGCGAACCTCGTGACCGCGCCCGAAGTATTCGGTCCACGGATAGCGCTTCTCGAAGCTGAACTCGTAGGTGATCGAAATCGTGTCGACGCGCACGTCGGGGTATCGGTTGATCGTCCAGGTACCGCCCGGTTCGGGGCGTCGCTCGAGCACCACGTATGGAATCCCGAGGAGTTCCATCTGCACCGCGGCGGCGAGTCCGCTGAACCCGCTGCCGACAATTGCCACCCTGAAGTTCTCGGGCAATGCTGGCTTGCCGTTCGTCCAGCTCGCCGTCCACGGATAGTCCTTGAAGCTGGCCAGATCGCGACGAGCATTGAACTCAAGGTCGGGCATCTCTTCTTTAGTGGCCAGGTTCATCAACGTGCGCAGTTCAGCCTCGTCAGGTTCGGCGGGCATCTCCGAGCTGGCGTGGTCCTTCAACCAGTCGACCGTCTTCGAGATCAGCAGCTCGCGCTGGGCGTCGTCCAACTGCGCGGCCATCGGGAGTTCGTAGATCTGTGGGTCGTGGGTCTGCTGGTACAGAGCGACGCGCACGGCGTTCAGGTCGGCGAGTTCTACTGCCCTGCGAATGAAGGCGTCATCGACGTTGACTGTCATACGTGCATCGTATTCAGCGCAGACCGCCGATACCGATTCGAGTTAACCACCCTCATCATTTCGTCGGCGCTGTGCTAGTTCTGCGGCGCGGCGATGGTTTCGGTGTCGCGAAGAGCAGCGCGCATTGACCGATAATCGTCGGCCGAAATCTCGCTGCGCGCCAAGCGCTCAGCCAGGATCGCTTCTGCATTCGCGGTGGGCGACACGGGGGCCGTGGCCGTGGCCGCGCCCGCGATCGCCGGACGTCGACCGCGAGTCACCAACCAGATGATCAGGCCGACGACCGCTGCGGCGAGCAGACCGAGGACGAGCAGGCGGATCCACATCGGGCCATCGTGATCTCGACCGAAACGGTGCATCCCGCGCCCCATGCCCCGCTGATCGCCAGGCAGGCCTGGACCGTTCTCCTGGGCGAATGCCAACGCCCCACCGGCGAGCACAACGCCCACCGTGGCAATCGTCGCTGTAGTTGCCAGCTTCCACTTCGACATTTCCGACCTCCTCGTCGAGCGCGTCTCGCTCCTGACCAGGAACGTACCGGTCGCACCGATGAGGGATGGTGAGAGAACGGTAGGAATCTGGCAAGAGCTAGCGCGTCCCGTAGCTCGCCCCCACTTGGGCCTCGCGCTGGCGGGTTGTGGAGTGCTTCGGGTCGGTATCGAAGACCGGGATGATCTCCTTGCCGAACAGCTCGTAGGACTCGTGGATCAGGTCCATGTCGTAGTCGAGCACGGTGGCCGAGAACGTCAACTGGTCGGCGCCGATGTCGACGAACTTCTGCACCGTCTTGGCGATCTCGTCGGGACTCCCCACGCAACTCGCCGCGGCGTTCGTCCCCTGCTGAAGCTCCTCGACCGTTGGCGGCGGGAGCAGATCGGGCCACACCGGCATGCCCTCCGGCCGAGGGAACGAGTCGAGATACTTGAACACCAATCCGGTGTGGTAGTTCATCCCGTTCTGGGTGTACAGCTGGCGGGCGCGATCGCCATCTTCCAGGCAGAGCATGTCGCCGGTGACCATGATGTTGTTGTTGACGTACTCGCCGATCGGCTCCGCCTTTTCGATCGCCTTCTTGTAGGTCTCGATCAGCGGGGCCAAGGTGTCGGGGGTTCCAAGGGTGAAGCACAGCACGCCAAGGCCCAGTCGGCCAGCCTTCTCGAACGTGCTCGGCGACCCAGCGGCCACCCAGATCGGCGGGTGTGGGTCGGTGTACGGCTTGGGCAAGACTCGCCGGTTGGGCATCGAGAACGACTGGCCCTCGTACGAGTAGTCGTCCTCGCGCCACATCCGCACGATCTGCGGCAGCGACTCGTCCCACAGCTCGCGGGTCTTGTCCAAGGATTCGATGCCGAATCCGAACACCTCGGTGGACGACGAGCCGCGCCCGGTGCCGAATTCGAAACGCCCCTCGCCCAGATGATCGAGCATCGCCACCCGCTCAGCGATTCGTGCAGGGTGATTCACCGGGGCCGTGATGTTGAAGATCGCCGAGCCGACATGAATCCGCTTGGTCTTGGCCAAGGCGTAGGCCATGAATGTCTCCGAGTCGGACAGGTGCGAGTACTCGTCCAAGAAGTGGTGCTCTGCCGACCAGGAATACTTGAACCCGGTGCGGTCGGCGAGCTGGATGTATTCGAGCTCGTTGAGCAGTGTTTGATGTTCGGTGCGCACCTTGCCATCGCGCCAATGCTTTGGGTGGTACATGTTGGTGAAGACGCCGAATTCCATATCGGGAACCTAATCCCGTGCCGCCTTCACAAAACCACGGGAGCCACCGGTGGCCTAAGGTCGAAGCCATGAGCGACGACAGGAAACTTGATCCGGTTCTGGTCCGCCCGGTGAAGCCCAACCCATACGACCTGCTCCCAGCCAGGCCAAGGCTGGAGGTCCGCTCGACGGATGTAGCCGACGGTCAGCCGCTCGACGACGCCCAGGTCGCCGCAGGCGGCAATACGTCACCGCAGCTGTCGTGGAGCGGCGCTCCGGAGGGCACCGGATCGTACGTGGTCACCTGCTTCGACCCCGATGCGCCGACACCCTCGGGCTTCTGGCATTGGGCAGTTGTCGACCTCCCGGCCGATTGCACCAGCCTGCCGGCGGGTGCGGGCGCCGAGGGGGCGACACTGCCAGGCAAGGCGTTCATGCTGCGCAACGATGCGGGATCGGCATCGTTCATGGGCGCCGCTCCCCCGCCCAACGACCAACCGCACCGCTACTACTTCGCCGTCCATTCCGTGGCCGACGATTCGCTCGGCATCGACGCCAACGCATCGAACGCCGTCCTGTACTTCAACCTGGCCTTCAAAGCCACCGCCCGCGGCTACATCCACGGCACATACGAGCACTGATCGTTACATCTGGTGCCATGGCCGCTACTTGTCGGCCCAAGGAGCGGGCCGATAGATACGTCTGATCTTCTTGCCACCGCCTGCATATTCCACCGGATCTGGCAGCTGCGCGGCGGAAAGCATTCGCGCGGTGACGTGAAGATGGGTATCTGCAAGGCGGACCAGCTGCTTGCTGTGACGCCCAGGTACCTCAAGCAGGCGAATGTTGACACCAAACCGTTGCTTGACCAGCTCGACAGCTGGCGTCAGGTCGCTATCGGCTGACACGATGAAGACAACGTCGAGTTTGTGGTCGAATGCGTCAGCCACGAGGTGGCATGCCAACGACACATCCGACTTCTTCTCCTGAGGTCGTTTGTACGTCTGCCCGCACGCCGAGCAATCGGTCGCCTTACGGACGAACTCCCCTGCGATGATTTCGACGCCACCGCGTTTTTCGACGGCTCTGAGATACAACTTCTGGCGCGCCAACCGCTCTGGCTCATGCGTCATCAAGGACGTGAAGACCTTGGTCTGCGCAAGCACTTCGCCGTCCTGGACGAATGCTGACATCAGCGCGCCGTAGTCGAGCCAACGAAAATGCCCGAGATCGCGGCTCATGAGGCCGTTGTAAAGGTTGAACCCGTCGATATACGCAATCGCCCTTCGGCCGCCCACCCGTGCCACGACCGCGTGTATGGTCGACTACACATCCACGCCGTACGTATGCCTCGCCTTGACGTGGCTACCTCGGTCCGAACGGCCCGCCCTCGGCGGGCTGTTCCTTTTCTCCGGCTGCATCGATGCCGCCTGTCTGGTCGCCCACTTCGATAGCGACGTAACACTGATCGGGCAACCACTCCACCCGTAGCGACAGGCCGTCTTCGCCAAGCGTGGTGTAGACCAATTCCCGGCCGACGAGTGGATCGACAATGGCGTGACCCCCCCCCGTTGACGGACACCCCCTCTAGCGCCGTAGTTCGCTGGGAATCGGTGATGGTGTCAATAGTGGTCAAGGTGTCAGCCCCTTCGTAGTGGGCGACTCAACTTGATTCCCGCAAGGTGTCAAACAGGGTGTCAGGCCTTCATCGGTTCGGTGTCCCGGTTTCCGAATCTGGCCATCTACCTGGCCTTTCATGGGTGGAGCTGAGGGGAATTGAACCCCTGACCTCTTCCATGCCATGGAGGATATTAGGCCTGCTCAAAACCGTAAAAGGCCTGGTAGCAGGGGTTACTGTTTGCATAGTTTCCACAGAGTAGCATGAGATAGAACCTCTTTAGAACCTCCACCCGAACGGAGAAGTGATGGCCGACAACCTCTTACCTGCCAACCAAACCCAGGGAGGCCGACCCGTTGGAGTGAAGGAGAAACGACCTCGGCGCGACCGCGGCACCGGATCGGTGACGAAGGACGACAAGCGCAACCGATGGGTCGGCACGATCACCGTCGACGGCAGGCGGATCCGCGTGTACGCCAAGACAAAGGTTGAGGCATCACAGAAGCTCATCACGGCAACCGACGAAGCGAAAGCCGCCAAGCTGCTCCCCGCTCCCCTAGAACCGATGACGGTGGCCGAGTTGGTGGAGCTCTTCCTCGAACGGGAGATGCCGAACCGCCGCCGCAACGGTCGACCGCTGACGACCTCGACCATCGAGGGGTACCGGTGGGGTGCGGCCATCATCGTCGAGCACCTCGGACACATTCAGCTCGCAGACCTCGACGCCGAGACGGTCGAGGAGATGTACGACAAGCTCGCCGCCGACACCGTGACAACGGTGAAGGGCAAGAAGGTGACCACACCCGGCCTCAGCGATAGCTCCGTTCGACGCATCGGTAGCTACCTGAGCCGGTTCCTGAACGTGGCGATGAAACGTGGCCGAGTGGGCCGCAACGTGGCCGACGTGGCACAGGTGACACCCACCGCCCGCAAGAAGCGCACGCGCAACGCCCTGAAACCCGCAGAGGCCCGCACGCTGCTCGCAGCGCTCCCCGCCAAGCGAAACGGTGCCATGTACGCCCTGATGCTGCGCTGCGGGCTACGGCCCGGTGAGGCCGCTGGCCTCTACTGGGCAGACGTGAAGGACGACATTCTCAACGTGACCCGCGCAGCACAGACCAACAAGGGTCGGACCCGGATATCGGACGACCTGAAAACCGAGCAAGGCAAGCGAACGATTCAGATGCCCGCCGACCTCGCTGCATGGATCGAGCGGCACCGCAAGGACCAGATAGCCGAGCGGTTGGCCGCTGGACGGTGGGTTAACTCCGACCTCGTGTTTGCCTCTCCCGCTGGCGGAGTGCTGTCACCGCCGAACGTGCGCCGGGAGCTGGCCGCGTACTGCACCGACGCCAAGGTTCCGGTAATGCTGCCGAACGAGCTACGCCACTCCTGCGCCTCGCTCCTGTCCGACATGGGCGTGTCCAACGAGCAGATAGCCGACCTGCTCGGGCATACGACAACGAGGATGGTCGACCAGACCTATCGCCATCGTCTCCGTCAGGTTGTCTCGGTAGCTGCCGAATCTGACTGGGCTGCATCCTCGACGTGAGTCCGGCGTATCAATGGGTGAGCCCCACCCCGTCTGTTTAGGGGCCGATCGGGTAGCCGGGATGAATGCGATCTGTAGGCGTTCCATGCAGCATCGCCAACCTGTTTGCGAGTCAGTGCGTCCGCTGCGCGCCACAACTTGCCGTTTTCGTGTAGCGAGATCCCCAAGTCGGCGGTGAACACTTCCATCATTGTCAGGTCACGCCCTACACGAAGAGAAAACGCACTCAGAACGTTCGCGGCATTCAGTTCGGATACCTGGCTCGGCGTTAGGAAAGTGTTGCTATGGGCCATAAACAACGTTAGTGTACTTGCAGAGTCGCCGTACTTTGTTGCACAGACTCTGTTTCATCTTGAAGCCGAGAAACGCCCGCATGGGAATCTCCGAGGGCCGGCACCGGGAACGCAAGTCCTAGGAGGACTGCGCCCATGGCCAAGTCGGCCACTACCCCGACTCCGCTCGTTGTGAGCGTGTCGACCACTGCGGAGCTGCTCGACTGCTCCAAATCTCACGTCTACCAGTTGATGGAACGCGGCAAGCTGCGCCGCGTCCAACTCGACGGATCAACCGCGATCCGCATCCCGATTGAGGACGTCTACGCCTGCGCCGGCATCGAGCTGCCCGCCGAGGTTGGTGGTGCCGCGTGAACGCCCCGGAACGAGAAACGCCCCGGGGGTGCAATCCCGAGGCGCTTCCAAAATCACTGGCTGGTGACGACTCCAAGGATACCCCATCGGGGTACGTCGCTGGTTGTCCGCTTAGCTGTTCGCCGTCGACGTGTTCGACGTTGGCATGTCCTAAGGCGGTGGCCCGATGAGCGCCGCGACAAAGAATGTGGCTCGCCACATTTCTACGAAGGTCGAAGAGATGACGGTTCGTCGGCGGTTGCTGGTCGACCTTGCCGCCGAGCATCATCCTGCTTCGGTTCGTCACCTGTTCTATCTCGCGGTGGTGGCCAGTGTGCCGGGGATCACCAAGAACGATTCCGGCTACAACAAGGTGCAGCGCGCCCTGGTCGATCTGCGGATGAGCGGCGAGATTCCTTTTAGCCACATTGTCGACAACACCCGTTGGCAACGTCGGCCCGACTCTTACGAGGGCGTGTTCGACTGCCTGTTGGAAACGGCACGGCTGTACCGGAAGAACCTGTGGAACACCGCCAACCGGCAGGTTGAAGTGTGGGCCGAGTCGGACTCGATCGCTGGAGTGATCACCGATGTGACTTGGAAATGGAACGTTCCGTTGATGGTCACCAAGGGCTATTCATCGATCACGTTCGCCCGTAACGCTGTTGATGCGTGGAACGCTGACGGGCGAGACGTGACCGTCTACTACATCGGTGACCACGACCCTGCCGGGTTGGCGATCGAAGCGAAGCTGCGCGAGTACATCGAAGGCTGGTCGGCGGTGCGTGTCGACTGGGAACGCGTTGGTGTGTCGTGGGAGCAAGTCGAGCAGTTCGACCTGCCCGGTACGACGCCGAAGAAGGAGTACGGGTATCCGCTGGCGGTGGAGGCTGAAGCGATGCCGCCCGGGGTGCTGCGTGGCCTGCTCGACGCAGCGATTGAACAGCATGTTGATCCCGGTGCTCTCGCTCTCCACGAGATGGTGGAGCAAGAGGAGAAGGTTCTGCTGCACCGACTCGCGTGGTCGGAGGTGGCGCAATGACGCGGCTTCGTTGTCACTGCCAGACCGATCTGGCGCGGCTGAGCTACGTGGTCCGGCTGTTGGCCGATGCCAACGGCCTGGACCTCGATCAGTTGATCGCTGCTGATAGTGCGCCGGTTCGGTTCGGTACACCGACGTCGTGGGCCGAGTGTCTGGCTGCTGGTGTTGATCCGGTGACTGGTGAGGCGGTGGGCGATGACTGACCTACTCGACGAACCCGAGTACCTGGTACTCGAACGGGCCGCAGCGACCGACGCTCTGGTGCACGCGGTAGAACGCCCCGTAGTGGCCGCTGGTGGGCATCTGGTGCCCGGTGGGTCGTTCGTGCTTGATGGTGGCCACGATCTGCAATGCCGCTGGGGTCGACACGGTGAAGTGATCTGGGCACGCGGTGAATCGTTGATGATCGTCGCGCCGCCTGGTGTCGGCAAGACCACGGTGGCGGTGCAACTCACCGCGGCGCTGGTCGGCATTGCTGATTCGGTGCTCGGGCTCCCGGTGGAGCCAGCGGGCCGCGTGCTCTATCTGGCGATGGACCGGCCACGTCAGATCGCCCGGGCGATGCGCCGGCGATTCGGTGAACAGCACCGGGCGGTACTCGATGAACGGCTGATCGTTCATCGTGGCCCGTTGCCGTTCGACCTCGGACGGGCACCCGCGCAGCTTGTCGACCTCGCCCGGGAGCACGAGGCCGACGTGATCGTTGTCGACTCGCTGAAAGACGCCTGCGCCAAGCTGACCGATGACGAGTTCGGCTCGATGGTCAACCGTGCCGTGCAGATGTGCAACGCGGCCGATGTTGACGTGCTTGTGCTTCATCACCAACGCAAGGGCCAGCAAGGCAACAAGCCGACGCGGCTAGAGGACGTCTACGGCTCGACCTGGATCACGGCCGGGGCTGGCTCGGTGATCCTGCTGTGGGGTGAAGCCGGTTCCGAGATCGTCGAGCTGTCGCACCTGAAGCAACCTGCTGACCCTGTAGGGCCGTGGACCGTCGAGCATGACCACCACGCTGGAACCTCGATGATCGCCCGAGGATTCGACCCGCTGGCGTTCCTGCGAACCCATCCTGGTTGCACCGTGACCGAAGCCGCGCAGGGCGAGCACGGCACTTCAGTGAAGTCGGGAAGCTCAGAATGGAAGCGCACCGAACGCCGTCTGCGCCGTCTGGTGGCCGATGGCCTGGCCCAAACCGATGGCCGAGAACGCACCGAATCAGGGTCGTTTCGGGCCGCCCGATTCTGGTTGACCGAGACGGTTTTCACCATGGACACCACCCATGGACACACCGAAGTTACCGATGGTCACCCGGCACCCATGGACACACCATGACCGCCCTACCGAAACCCGCAGGTCAACCCATGGACACCACCCATGGACAGACCATGGACACCCCGGTTACCGGCCACCATGGACACGCGCGGGTAGGTCTATATACCTACCCGGCGCTGTCCGGCCCACCCGAACGCACCCGCTCCGAGCTACTCACAGCCCTCGGCTACCCGCCACCCGGATGGCACGCCGACGCCCTCTGCCGCGAGTACCCCGACCTGTCCTGGTTCCCCGAGCGAGGCGATCCTGTCTCCCCACTGAAGGCGGTCTGCGCCCGGTGCTTGGTTGCCGAGGAGTGCAGAACCGCGGCGGTCACCGACCCGGCGCTACTCGGCATCTGGGGTGGCACCAGCCTGCAGGAACGCCGAGTGATCCGCGCCGCGGCGATCGGTGAGGGGGAAGGGCGTTGAAATCGCGACGAGCAAACGACCCGTCCGAGATCCCGGCCGCTTCGGCGCTCTTTGTGTTGTCGATTCCCCGGACCTCTCAGCCTCGGATCGAGACGCCGTTAGGGGTGCCTGGTGACTGATAACCCGCACGAACTCGCCCGCGTCCTCGGGTTGATCGCTGCTTCGCTCGACCAGCGCGGCGCGGATGGATCCGCGTATGTGTTGCGTCGGGTCGCTGCGCTGCTGGTCTGCCTGCCGACGCCTGGCGTGAACGATTGCCCGGTGTGTGCTTCACCGGTAGGCAGACCAGACCGGGGCCGACCACGCGTCTACTGCTCGACGCGCTGTCGTCGTCGGGCGGAGAAACAGAGGAGAAATGATCGGATGACCGCGTGACACGTACAACGACTTCATCCGTGCTCGATCGGGTAGCTGACGAGCTCCGAGCGCACAAACCGGCTGGCCAGATCGTCGCTTCGATTCCCGGCCTGAACAGAGTGTTTGACGCCAAGACCCGCCCCGAGGAGGTGGTGATGGCGCGGGCCAAGATCGCCAACCTGCTCGTAACCGACCCCGGCTTAGGCCCAACGCGTACATCGGTGGTTCACCCGGTGCTGGCAGAGTGCCCGCTCCTCGGCGTGGTGACCCACGTAGACGACGCCACCGAAGGCGTGGTGTTCCCCGTGACGGTGAGCTTCACCACCGCCGCAGACGTCACCCCCGAAGGCGCGGCGATGCCCGAATCGTCGTTGGTGTACACCCCGGGCCAGCCGACCCCGATGGACGTCGTGTCGCACTCGATCCCGCTAACACGCCAGGCGTTGAAGCACAACCGGGGCTTGAGTGCTGACGTTGACACGTTCCTATCCGGCGGTCTGCTGGTTCGGATCGAACGACTCATTGCCTCAACGATGGCCAACGGCTCGGGCATCCTCGCTCAAGCCTTCGACACAAGCATCGCCAAAACGCTTCGGCTGGCCATCGCCAAAGCACAGGGTGCGTTACCCGAACTCGGCCCCGGCGAGGTAGTCGCAGCACTATCTGTCAACGATCACGCTGCCCTCGACCTATCCGGCGCGGACACATCGCTGTGGCCTGCCCGCATCGTCAGTTCGCCAGCACTCGCGGATGGCTTCGCCTACGTGGGCAGGCTCAAGCCCGCCACCTACCTCTACACCGGCCCTCTATTGCTCGCGGTTGGGCACATCGATGACCAGTACATCCGCAACAGGGTCACCGCAAAAGGAACCATCGAAGCGTTCGCCCACCTCGCCGCCCCGGGGGCGATCGTCAAGACCGCCACGGCATGAATGGAGCACCCGTGAACACACTCAATCGCCTCACCGGGCCAACCGTCGAAAGCGTCGCCGCTCAGCTCGGTCTGCCCTACCTGCCAACGCACCACACCCCCGAACAACTCTCCACATTCCGTGCAACGGTTGCCAAGTTGCCGCGCGCGATGGAGCTGCCGCCACGGCCCAACGAGTATTCGACCGAGGCCGAACGCCTTGCCTACCGAGTCCGATCCATGGTTCTCGTAGAGCAACAAATGCGAGCAGAAGAGGAACGAATGCGCACCGACCCCACCGAGGCTGCCCAACGCCAACGCCTCGCCAAGATGCGGATCGACCATCTCGGGGCAACGATCGCCCGCCTACAACAGCAACGCGCAGCACTCATCGAACGGACGCGAGAGACGCCGTGAACGCCCTCCGAACGAAAGCCAACTACATGCTCGGCCAGGCTCAGGCAAGCCGCGGCCTTGCAGCCGAGGACACACTCCGGCTCATGCTTGGTCGCCTACAAGCGCGCCGAGCCGACCTCACCGCGAATCAGATGACCACCGGCAAAGCCGCCGCCGAACTACCGACAATCAACGCCCACATCGCCCGAATAGAGCGGATCGTTGCCCAACAACCACCTACACGACGTCAAACCGGCCAATCCTCCCCGGCAAGCGCGACGAGGGCGCACTCATTCCGCCTCTAGACCCCGCTGCGTCAACGTAGGACACCGCAACGCCCGACCCGGCCACCAAGCCAGATCGGGCGTTTGCGCGTCACAGCGTCTAACTCCCCCAGTTGAACGAGACGGTACCGATGTCAGGCTCCCTCATGCACCGCCACGAAACGCCGCCAGCGTCTCCCCGAGCCGTGATGAACCCGCGTGCGTCTTTGGCGCTCGCGGCGACCACGAACGCGTCCCGATCCTTGCGGACCGCCTGCGCCGCATCGCGCTGCGCCTGCGTCCACGAATCACCGTTCATAGCAAAGTTCCCGAACATGGCGCTCGAGCATTCCGCCTTTATGTCGACACCCTTGTCGCCGCCACACCCGACAGGCAAAGCCAGACCAACCAGAATCAGCGCGCCAGCCAATCGTCTCATGCGGCCGACCGTAGCCCAGACGCGCAGCGGCCCCGACCGAAGCCGGGGCCGCTGACGATCAAGAATGCATCGTGCATTCTTGGTTGTGGGCCGTGAATCGGCTACTTCGGATCGATCACCGCCGCTACCGCCATTCGGTGGGCCAGTAGATCGAGTTTCAGGCCCATTGTCAGCGCCGTGGTCATCGACTGGCGCACCTGGTCCTGACGACCGCCAGGACAGACCCAACCGGCAACCTCAGCGGCCAGCGCGTCGACCGATTCGCGCATAGTCGACAGGAATCGGCGCGCCTCGGCCCATTCCTCGGCGGTGATGTTCGTGTTCACGTAGTCGTGATGCTCGAACAGTTCGGTCCATTCCTCGGCTAGCTCCGAGTACCAAAACAGCGGCCCGAGCACGTCAATGATCGGCTTCACCGCCGAGGGGTGCTCAATCGTTTCAGCCTGAGCGATGTACTCGCGTGCCTCGCTAATCCGCTCGTCAATCGGCACCGATGCATAGGCGCTCATGACTCGACCGCCATCGTCGGGCGCAGCTTCAACGCCCCCGCATCGAGGACCAAGCCTTTACCGTCCAACTCGACCGATGGCGGGTTGTCCTCCCGGTAGTCGACACCTGACCGGCCCGTCCACTTCGCCGGGGTGAGTGATACGTAACCGTCCGTGCGGTGACTGCCGTGCTGATCCGCGTGTTGAAGCGCGGCGATCGATACGACGCCTTGCGTGGTGCCCCCGACCGTCACCGCCGCCTCGCCGCCGGACTGGTCGCCCACCTCGATAGCGACGTAACACTGATCGGGCAACCACTCCACCCGTAGCGACAGGCCGTCGTCGCCAACCGTGGTGTAGAGCAGTTCCCTGCCGACGACGGGTTCGACAACGGCCAAGCGTTGCGTTCTGACCTCTCGCGCCAGCTCGGCGCGGAACTCGGCAAGCTCTGCGTGAAGTCTGCCTATCTCGGCGCTCAGGTGCTTCACGCACCCCTCTAGGGCCGTGATGCGCTCCGCATCGGTCGGAGTGTGGTGCTTGGTCATGGTCTGGTTCCTTCCAGGTTTAGAACCCCTGTAGAACCTCCGATGACCGGTGCGGTCGAGGCCTCATGGCCTCTGACCTGCACCTTTACGGTGGAGCTGAGGGGAATTGAACCCCTGACCTCTTCCATGCCATGGAAGCGCTCTGCCAACTGAGCTACAGCCCCGATTTCTCGGCTGGATGAAGATACCAGCGATGCGGGCCACTCGCCTACCTCGCCGACCGTGATCCTGTCACATCAATGTTCGTTTCGACTTCAGGTGGCGCCGCAGCTGACCGACCGTCAGCTTGGCGATGATCGAAAACAGCAGCGAGCTCACCAAGACGCGGACGAGGACCGGCAGGGCCATCAGGCCGGGGGCGACGAACAGCGACATGACCAGCGACAGCGGGTACACCCAGGCGATGTCGACGAACGTCTTCTTCCACCATGAGCGTGGCTGCTCGGCGTGCGCGGGGGCGCGAAACCAGCTCTCGACACCCACGGTGCGCTGAATCCGCTCCTCGATCACGTACTGCTCACCCCGTTCCATCAGCTCGGCGCGCTCCGTCGATCGCTCCCAAGCGCGCAACGACAACCCGTCAGCGAAGCGAAACACCGTCTGGTAGGCGCCGCCTTCAGGTCCGGGGTGCAGCACCGTGGCGCCGAGGCAGCGAGGCTGCTCCATCACCGCGGCCACCACTTCGGCTTGCCAGTTGAGAAATTCGGCCTCCCAACCGGGTCGCACGGTGCGAGCGACGGTGATCGTCACCGGTTCGGCGGCGACACGGGGCAGCTGATCGGTGACGAACGGGCCGGTAAGTTGCAAATTCATGGCCACTCAAGGGTAACGAGTACCCCACTGACTGACCCGTCGCCCGAGAGCGACTTGGGTCACTCGTCGGGGTCGACGGCGCTGTCGAGCGGCATCGGGAGGGTTGCGGTCACCGCGGCCCAATCCACCGACGGCACATCGCGATACAGGCGCTCGATCTCGTAGTACGCGCGCATCTCCTCGCTGAATACGTGGACGACCACATCGCCAAAGTCGATCAACACCCACTGCTGTTCACCGACACCCTCGGCGCGGATCGGCGAACGTCCGATCTGCGCCCGCACCGCGGCTTCGACCTCATCCACCAGTGTCTTGACCAGCCGCCGGTTCGACGCCGAAGCAATCACGAAATACTCCGTGATATTGAGCACCTCGCCGACGTACAGGACTCGAACATCGACACCCTTCTTCTCGTCGGCAGCTCGCGCCGCGACGCAGGCCAGCTGACGTGCCGAAACGTCACTCATCCGTTGACGCTCGATGAGCTGGACCCCGTGGTTGACGTCGTCGAGACGACGGAGTCCGAGTTGGTTGTCGTCGAGGCGCTCGGATCCGCTTCGCCAGAGGCCGGCTTGTTCAAGTAGTCGGACCCCAAACTCATCTGCACGTCGACACCAGCAATTCGCTTCCGATCCGGTTTGTACTCAACCTTGCCAAAGAGCGGGTTCTCCTCGACTCGAGCCTTATCTCGGCTGTCGGCGAGGGTAACCAACGTGGCGGCCTGTTCGGTGCCGTTCAGGCCAACTTGCACAACATTGCCACCCAGGTAGATCAGCGTGGCGATGGCGTCGTACAGCCGCGCCGTGCTGTTCGCCGGCGCCTCCAGGCGGTACTTCAAGCCTTGCGACGGGGAGGACATGTTGCTCGGCGAGATCGCCGCGAAGACCAACACTGACTGGGCAATGTCGATCTGCTCGACGTCGAGGCGGTTCGGATTGCGTTCGGCGTCGATCGTCTTGGCCGACAATCCAGCCACGTCCACCGGCCCCGCCAGGACGCGGGTCAGCAACTCGGCGAACGTGGTTGGCTGAGTCGCCGCATCGAACGTCGTCTTGCCCTGGCCGACCGCGGCAGCGATCCCTCGCCACACGGCGAGCGTGTTGTCTCGACGGGTGGACTCCAGACCGTTGCCACGCCGGTTCAACACCGCGGCAAGCTGCTCGCCGTTCATCGACAGCTTGCCAGCGGCGATACTCGGACCGTTGCCCGGCACTGCGTCCGGCAGATCCACCGAAACGGGCAGCACGGGTCGGATCAGCGCGTCAAACTCGCTCGGCTTCGACACCTGGACGAAATCGAACGTCACGTTCAGCGCGGCCTCCACACTGATCTGCATCGACTCCACGCCGCCGTCGAGGTACTCCTGGCGAAACGACGAGGCCAGGTCGGAGCCGCCTCCGTCACCCGACACCGGGATCGAGATCAAATGGCCACCATTGGTCGACCCCGGCATCTCGACAATCGCCGTCAAACTGCCGAGTACATCGCTGCTGTCCACCGTGGCCCACAAGCCGACCAGCGTTTTGGGAACGGTGTCGCCCCCCGTGGTGACGTTGCGTGCCGCCTCGTAGCGGCGCAGCACCGAAACACCCTTCCAGGCAACAAACGCCCCAACCAGGGCCGTCACCAAGAGCACCGCCAGCAGGGTGCCCGATGCCCGCCGATGGCGACTGCGGAACGGATGCTTGTCCCTCACGAGGCCGACACCCCGTACAGGCCGCGCGCTTCGATCACGTCCAGCACGGATTCGGTCAGCAGATAATCCAGTGGACGCCCATCGACGAACCGGGCTCGCAGATCCGTACTGGACACTTCTAAACGTGGAATCTCAACGCGCACCCAATCGACATTGGCGGGTAACTCGACGGGGGCCCCCGGCCGGTCGACCACCACCATCGTCGAACGTTCGATCACCTCTGAATAGCGTTCCCAGGTGGTCAGCGAGGCGGCTGCATCATCGCCAACGACGGTGAACAGGTCGGCCCCCGGGTGCAGTCGAGCCAACGACTTGAGGGTGTCGGCCGTGTAACTCGGCCCGCCGTGGTCGATCTCCAGACGCCCGGCGCTCAACCCCTCGACACCCCCAACCGCGGCTTCGACCATCGCCAAGCGCCCTTCGGCATCCGTGATCGCTCTGGTCCCTTGCTTCTGCCACGGAACGTTGGCGACCATCAAGATGAGATCGTCCAGGTCGAGGGCATGGCGCACGTTCACCGCCGTGACGAGATGGCCAACGTGCGGGGGATCGAACGTGCCGCCAAACAGTCCAATTCGTCGCGGCACGGAGGCAGTGTAGAACCCGAAGTCCGGCTGCGTGGTACCACCCCGCAGACGTCATTGGCCACGGTGTGCCAAATGGCTCACAAATTTCGCGTGACCTGCAGGGCGCGGATGTAGTACTGTGAACCGCTCCCCCAAACAAGCCCTCGTACCGCAGGAGCGAGTCTTGGTTCGGCAGGTGCCCGCACGGCACCCGTTGTGACCTCGGTCTCAGACGCGGCTCTGGGGGAATACCACGACCTGTTACGAAGTTGAGAACTCCACCATGAATGATTCCATCGGCCTGTACCTGAATGATATCGGCAAGGTTGCCTTGTTGAACGCGGAAGAAGAGCGCGAACTTTCCCGCGCCATCGAGGCGGGCCGCGACGCCGCCGAGCGGATGGCCAACGGCGAGAAGGGCGCAGCACTGCGTGCCGCCGTTGCCGGAGCCGCCCACGCCAAGGACCGGTTCATCCGTTCCAACCTGCGACTGGTCGTGTCGATCGCCCGTCGCTACCCGCTCCCCCAGGGCATGGACCTGCTCGACCTGATCCAGGAAGGCAACCTCGGTCTCGAGCACGCCGTCGACAAGTTCGACTGGCGCCGTGGTTTCAAGTTCTCCACCTACGCCACGTTCTGGATCCGTCAGGCCATCGGCCGTGCGCTGGACCAGAAGGCCAGCCTGATCCGTATCCCCGGCGACCGTTCGGCCAGCCTGCGCGCTGCGCTGCGTCAGGCCAGCGGCGACGGCGAGACCCTCGACGTCGGCAACGCTGAGCTGCACCGTCTGACCACCCCGGTCTCGCTGGACAAGACCATCGGCGACGACGGCGACGCCACCCTGGGCGACCTGATGGCCAACGACGACGGCACCCCGGAAGACGCCGTGATGGCGATGGTCGACAGCGATCTGCTCGACGAACTGCTCGGCACGCTCGACAAGCGGGCCCGCTACGCAGTCGAAGCCCGCTTCGGGCTGATCGACGGCGAGCGCAAAAGCTTCCGCGAAGTTGGCGAGAACCTGGGCGTCACCGCCGAAGCCGCTCGCCGACTGGTCAGCCGGGCGGTTGCTGGGCTGCGCGAAGACGCGGTTCGCATCCTCGCCGTCTGATCACTTTTTCTTTCTTTCCGGATCAAACGCCGCAGCTACGGCTGCGGCGTTTGGCATTCCGGTACGAGCACCGGCGACGGTGACCGACAACGAGGCGGCAACCGCTGCTCGACGCACAGCGTCGCCAAGTTCCAGACCATCGGCGAGCCCGGCGGCGAGTACCCCATTCAGCGTGTCTCCGGCACCCGTCGTATCGACCACGGTGACCTTGATCGCCGGGACGATCTCCATCTCCGCCGATCCGCCGCGGGCGATGCCGACACCCCGAGCGCCAAGGGTCACGACGACTGGGGCGCCATTGCGATCGGCAAGTGCCAGCGCCCGGTCAGCGAGATCGCCGCCGGGTATCCCGACCGCGTCGCATAACTGGGCCAGCTCGGTCTCATTCGGGGTCAAGATTCCCCCGGCGCCAACCAACGCGATCGCCGCATCGACGACCGGCGCTGGATTGAGCACACAGACGAGCCCCTGGGCGAGCGCGGCGCGCACGGCACCGTCGATCGCCGACGCGTTGATCTCGGTACTAACCAGGACGCACGCCGCACCATCGACTGCGGCCGGGTTGACAGGGACGGCGCCATTGGCCCCGGGGCCAAGGGCGATCTGGTTCTCGCCATTGGCATCAACGACGATCAACGCCACCCCGGTCGCCGCGTCAACGCGAGCTACCTGGGTCACATCGACGTCTTCCTCGGCGAGCTGATCGAGACTCCAACGGCCAAGATCATCGGTGCCGACCGCGCCGATCAAGCGCACCGTGGCACCCTGACGGGCGGCGGCCACCGCCGCGTTGGCGCCCTTGCCGCCGCCGTGCTGGGCAAAGTGATCGCCGACTACGGTCTCACCAGCGAGCGGCAGCCGGTCGGCGGTCACCACCAGATCGACATTGATCGCCCCAACCACCACGACATCGCCCATCAGCGCAGTGTAGGGAATCGATCGGCGCCGACTGGTCGCCGATCGGAGGTGCCTCGGTAGGCTCTGCGGGTGGTCAAGAACTGGAATCCGGCGTCCTGGCGGGCTTTCCCCGCCCAGCAACAGCCGACCTGGCCCGATGAGGCCGAGTTGGACCGTGCCCTGAAGCAGATCGGTTCTTATCCCCCGCTGATCTTCGCCGGCGAGGCACGCACCCTGCAGAACACCCTCGCCCAGGTGGCCGCCGGGAACGCCTTCTTATTGCAGGCCGGCGACTGCGCCGAAAGCTTCGAGGAGTTCTCGGCCGACAACATTCGCGAGAAGCTTCGCGTCATCCTGCAGATGGCGGTCGTGCTGACCTACTCGCTGGGTGTGCCGGTGGCCAAGGTCGGGCGGATCGCTGGGCAGTTCGCCAAGCCGCGCTCCAGCCCGTTCGAACGCGTCGGCGACGTCGATCTGCCCAGCTTCCGCGGACACATCGTCAACTCCGAATCGACCAGCGAGGCAGCACGCATTCCCAACCCAGACCGTCTGGTGCAGGCCTACCATCAGGCCTCGTCCACGCTGAACCTGTTGCGTGCCTTCACCAAGGGCGGTTTCGCCGACCTGGCCCGGGTCCACGCCTGGACGCAGGAATTCGTTGCCTCCAGCCCCGAGGGTCGGCGCTACGAAGCGTTGGCCAACGAGATCGAACGGGCCGTCAAGTTCATGCGTGCCTGTGGGGTCGACATCGAGGCGACCCACAACCTGCACGAAGTCGAGGTGTTCACCAGCCACGAAGCCCTGCTGTTGGGGTTCGAGGAGGCATTGACGCGGCAGGACTCGCTGACCGGAGCGTGGTACGACTGCTCGGCGCACATGTTGTGGCTCGGCGAACGGACCCGACAGCTCGACGGCGCCCACGTCGAGTTCCTGCGTGGCGTCGGCAACCCGATCGGTTGCAAGATCGGCCCCACCGTGGAGGCCGGCTACGTGTTGGAGTTGTGCGAGCGGCTCAACCCTGGCCGTGTGCCCGGACGGTTGACCCTGATCAGCCGGATGGGCGCCGATGCAGTCGAGGCGACCCTGCGCCCGCTGCTGGCTGCGGTTCGCGACGCCGGGCACCCGGTGGTGTGGGCCTGCGACCCGATGCACGGCAACACCACCACCAGCCTGAGCGGGCATAAGACCCGCGATTTCGATGCGATCTGCGCCGAGATCGACGGCTTTGTCCGCGCCCACCACGCCGAGGGCACCTGGCCCGGTGGGATCCACGTCGAGCTCACCGGCGACAACGTCACCGAATGCACAGGCGGGGCCGACAAGATCTCCGACGCCCAACTGGACGACCGTTACCAGACGGTGTGCGACCCGCGACTGAACGGTCGCCAGAGCCTCGACTTGGCGTTCCACATCGCCGAGATGTTCCGAGCTAGCGGCCTGGTCTAGTCCACCACTGTGACCGCCCAAGCCAGCAACGTGGGCGCACTCCAGCAGATCGACTCGTGGCCGGTGCTGAACGCTGTTGCAGGCGTGCTGTGGCCCGACGGCACCACCACGACGCACGGCGACGCCGACCGACCCTTCGCCCTCGCCTCGATCACCAAGCTGCTCACCGCCTGGGCCGTGCTGATCGCCGTCGAGGAAACGATCGTCGACCTCGACCAGCCGGTCGGCCAGCCGGGGTGCACGCTGCGTCATCTGCTGTCGCACGCAGGTGGCTACCCGTTCAACGGCGATGCGCCGATCGCCGTGCCACAGAAGCGGCGGATTTACAGCAATACGGGCATCGAGCTGGCAGCTGCACTGGTTGCCGAACAGGCGGCGATGCCATTCGAGCGGTACCTCGCCGACGCCGTGTTGGGCCCATTGGGAATGAGCTCGACACGACTCGACGGTTCGCCGGCGTGGGCGGCGTGGGGGACGGTCAATGATTTGTTGCGTTTCGCCGCCGAAGTGCTGCGTCCGCGGTTGATCGACCCGTCGACAGCCAGCGTGGCATACACCGTGCAGTTTCCTGGCCTGTCTGGGCTTGTCCCAGGGGTCGGTCGCTACGCCGACTGTCAGTGGGGCGCTGGATTCGAGATCAAAGACGGAAAGACAAACCATTGGATGGGGGCGACCAACAGTGCCGAGGCGTTTGGACACTTCGGCGGCTCCGGTACCTTCATGTGGATGGAACGGGGGGAACCGGCCGCGCTGATCGCGTTGACGGATCGACGATTCGAAGATTGGTCGGCCGACGCACTGCGTTTGTGGCCGGCGTTCAGCGACGCGGTCCTTGCCGAGATTCGCTTGACGAGAGCCACGGCCGGAGCCACGCCGTGACATTCGCGTCGGGCGACCGGGTCCGCGTCGAGAACGTCGGCGAGGACGGCCTGCCGCTGATCCGCTACGGCTTCGTCAGCGGTCAGAACCACAGCGGTGGCCCCGTCGCTGTGCTCCTCGACGGCGACCTGCGCCCTGCCGTCTTCGCCAACGATGACGTCCGGCCGGTCACGATCACCAACGTCGAGCTGCTGCTCAATGGATCTGACCTGGTCGACGATCCAGCGTTGCGCCGCGGCCTGCTGGCCCTGTGGCAGGCCGAGATCGACAACGCCGGCCTGGCCGTCGACCGGATCGACGCGTTGGACAGCGGCTGCCCCGAAAGCAGTGCGTGGCCGTTGGCTCAGGTCTCCAGTTGCGACGGTCGCTACGTGGTTTGCGCCGAGCGCAACGACGACAACGAACTGGTCAGGGTGCGGGCAGTCCCCGCACCCTGACCGTTTCGTTCTGAGGAGTTACGAGAGGCGCTCGACGATCATCGCCATGCCCTGGCCGCCACCAACGCACATCGACTCCATGCCGTAGGTCTTGTCCAATGCCTGCAAGCCGTGAATCAGGGTAGTCATGATCCGCGCCCCGGTCTGACCGAACGGGTGGCCGAGGGCGATCGCCCCGCCGTGGACGTTGAGCTTGTCCATCGAGATGCCAAGCTGCTTGGCCGATGGCACTACCTGGGCGGCGAAGGCCTCGTTGATTTCGACCAGGTCGATCTGATCGATGGTCATCCCAGCGCGCTTCATCGCCTGGCGGCAGGCCTCGACCGGGCCGAGGCCCATGATCTCGGGGTCCAAACCCGTGACGCCGGACGATACAACACGTGCCAGCGGGGTGACACCCAGCTTCTTGGCCATCGTGTCGCTCATCACCATCACGGCGGCGGCACCGTCGTTGAGCGGGCAGGCGTTGCCGGCGGTGACCCGACCGTCAGGGCGGAAGACGGGCTTCAGCCCAGCCAACCCTTCCAGGGTGGTCGACGGCCGTGGGCAGTCGTCGGTGGAGACGACCGTGCCGTCTTCCAAGGTGATCGGGGTGATCTCGTCGGCGAAGAAGCCGGATTCGATTGCCGCGCCAGCACGCTGCTGCGACTGGAACGCAAACTCGTCCATCTCTTCGCGGCTGACGTCCGCGTATTCGGCGACGTTCTCGGCCGTCTGCCCCATCGCGATGTAGTAGTCGGGCAGGCCGCTGGCCGGGGTCCACAGCGGCTGGCCGCCCTGGGCGCGCAGCTTGGTCCGCTCGCCGGCCGTGGCGAAGATCGGGTTCGGTGCCGTGTCGCTGGCGCCGTTGAAGAACCGGCTTACGGTCTCGACACCAGCGGCGATGAAGCAATCACCTTCGCCAGCGCGGATCGCGTGGGCGGCCATGCGAATGGTCTGCAGGCTGGACGAGCAATAGCGGTTGACCGTGGTGCCGGGCACGTTGTCGAGCCCGGCCAGGATCGCTACCGCACGACCCATGTTGAATCCGGCCTCACCAGCCGGCTGGGCGGTGCCGATCATCAGGTCCTCGACCTGCTCGGCAGAGACCTGCGGCACCTTGGCCATCAGCGCTTCAACGATCTGCGCGGCAAGGGTGTCGGGACGGATGGTGGTCATCGAACCTTTGTTGGCCCGACCGATCGGGCTACGCGCGGTTGCGACAATGACAGCTTCGGACATGTCTTCCTCTTTCTGGTTTCGATGAATCGTAGGTGTTTTCTATCGGGTCCGGTCAGCCCGATCGAGGTGCTCGACGTTCGACAGCGCGTCGAGCATCCATGTGTGCCCATCGCCCATCTCCATCGTCGTCAGCTTGGTGATCGAGGCGTGCGATGTCGCCAACCGATCCCATTCCCACGGCACGGGCGCGATGCCCAGCAAATGGCACAAGATCACGCCGTTTGTTCCCGCGTGAGCGAACATCGCGACCCGGGTCGACTGCTCGTCGGCGGGCACCTTCCACACCGGCAGTGGCTGCGACGTCCGCCGCCAACCGCGCGACGTCAAGTAGTCGGCACAGCCATCCTCGACACGGCGAGCAAAGTCGCGAGGCGCTTCTCCCCCGGGGATCCCGTTCCAGCGTTCTTCGGCGGTGAGCCGGCGTTCGTTGGCGTAGGCGTCGACGGCGACGGTGGCGTGTTGACCATGCCAATCGGGTTCGGCAATCTCCCGCAACCATTCGACAACCTGGGCGGTGGCACCCCGTTCGGCGAGCATCGGCTCGGCCGTCAGCGACGTGCGCTGCAATGGGGAGACGAAGATCTCGTCGAAGTGGATGCCGCGCAGCGCCTCGGCCACGGCTTGGGACTGGCGGTGGCCGCGCTCGGTCAACATTGGGTCGACCACGCAGCGGTCGTCATCGACCCACTGCGGCTCGCCATGGCGGATCAGATACAGCTCCATCAGCGACGCGCGTAACTGTCGGGGATCGCCCCACGGATCAGGCCGTTGCCCAGGTAGGCGTTGGCCACCATCCCAGCGAACTGGTACACGGCGTCTTCGCCGTGGGCGAGGATTCCGGGGGTGTACAGCGGCGAGGTCATACTGCGTTGCACGCTCTCGACCGCAGCCCAGTCCTGCCGGTTGGTTACGTCCCACAGCCCGATCACCTCGGACGGATCAAATCCGTCACGGGCCAGGTCGGCCGGGTCGAACAGCCACTAACATTCGATCCGGCTGACACCCGGAGCGACGGCCTCGATCCGGTGGGTCAGGGCGTAATCGGGGTGCACGCTGAGCAGCAGGTTCGGGAACAGGTTCAGGTACAGCACCTGGCGGCGCTGATCGTCGGTCAGCCGTGGTCTGGCCGTTGCCGGGCTGGACCCAGACATGCTCATCGTCTGGGCGTGATCGGCAAGGATCATCGTCCCGCCGACGAAGGCGCCAGGGTTGGCGCGATAATTGTCGCCGCTGTTGGCCACCGTCACCCGACAGAGTTCGGGGTGGATCAGCGGGCAGTGGTAGCACTCGTGATAGTTCTCGCAGGCCAGCTTCCAGTTGGCTTGCAGCTCGTACTGATGGGTTCGCACCACCTGCAGTTGGTCGAGGTCCCAGTTGTCGAGCAGCGCCGGGATATCACCCAGATACTCGTCGAACGGAGGCGCCTGGCCATCGACGTTGACGAACACCCATCCGGCCCACGACGCGCTGCGCACGGGCAGCAGACCCATCTGGTCGGTCTCGATACGGTCGACCTTCGGGGCGTTGCGCAGCGAACCGTCGAGGTCGTAGACCCAGGCGTGATACGGGCAGACGATCGTGCCGCGCTGATTGGTGGCCCCACAGGCCAACAACTCGTGGCCGCGGTGGCGGCAGATGTTGGCCATCGCCCACAGCTCGCCGTCGTCGCCGCGAGTGAGCAGCACGCTGGACGCGCCGACCTGGATCGCCTTCTGCATCCGTGGCTCGGCGATCTCGCTGGTCCGCCCGACGCAAACCCACCCGCCGTCGAACAGGTGGCGCTGTTCCCAGGCCAAGACACCGTCGTCGGTGTAGGCCGCTGCCGGGAGCATCGTCGACTCACCAAAGGGGCGCAGCACGTCGAGCAATTGGTGGCGCAGGATCGGACTCATCCCCCGCAGATTACCGACTGGCTCGTTACTCTGGCCGGGAGTGTTCCCGAACTATCCCCCGCCCGGACCGACCGCTGGTTGGTTTCCCGACCCAACGCGCCGTTACGAAGTCCGCTACTTCAACGGGGTGACCTGGACCGCCGACGTCGCCACCGGCGGTCGACGGATGGTCGATTCGCTGAACGCTGCCCCGTTCCCCAGGTCCGCTCCTGGTTGGACGGACGCCTGGATGCCTGGGCCGAAGCCACTCCCGGCGACGATGGCGACCGTCGCGCTGATCCTGGCTCTGACGGGGGTCGGCCTGGGATGGATTCCGTTTCTCTACGCCGTCGGTGCGGTGGCTGCCGTTGCCGGCGCCGTCTTCGGATTCATCGCCCTCAAGCGAATCAAGGCGGGCACCGAGCGCGGCAAGCCGGCCGCGCTGTGGGCGATCGGTCTGCTGCCGGTGGCGATCGCGGTGGTCGCGTTCGGCAGCTGGTTCACGTCGCGCACGCTGAACGCCTTCGACCGCTACAACAACCCGCCAGCGCACGAGCTGACCATCGGGCGATGCCAGGCGGCCGGAGACCAGATCGAGTTTGGCGGCACCCTGCAAAACCTGAGCGACGCACCCAGCGATTTCAACGTGGCGATCGCCATGGAAAGCGCCAGCGGGCGCCGATTCAGCCGTCGGATCAAGCTGGCCGATGTCGCCCCGAAAGAGTCCCGACCCTGGAACGCGTCGACGGAACTGCTTGGCGGCAACGTCACCTGTCGAGTCACCAAAGTCTTCGGACCCAGCCCGTAATCACGCAGTCTGGGCGGCGACGACCCGTCAGCCGTCGCCGGCGCTTGTCGCGCTGATCCAACTTTGGTACATCCGCGCGTAGGTGCCGCCGGCCCGGAGGAGATCGGCGTGCGCGCCGTCCTCGACCAACACGCCGTGATCTAACACCAGGACGCGATCGGCCCGTGCCGCGGTCGACAGACGGTGAGCGATAGCGATCGACGTGCGGCCCTCGGCCAAGCGTTCCAGCGCACGGCCCAGACGCACTTCGGTGAGCGCGTCGACCGATGAGGTGGCTTCGTCGAGGACCAGGATCGACGGGTCAACCAGCGAGGCGCGCAGCAGGGCCACCAGCTGACGCTCACCCGCCGAGAGCTGCGCGCCACGCTGACCGACCTTGGTCAGCAACCCGTCGGGCAAGGTGTCCAGCCATTCGCCAAGATCTAAATTGTTCACCGCCTCGACCAGGTCGCGATGGCTCAGGCCGGGGCGGGCAAAGGTCAGGTTGGCTTCGATCGTGCCATCGAACAGGAACGGCTCCTGCGGCACGACGACCAACCGTTGGCGGAGATCGTCGTTGGCCACGTCGGTCAAGCGCACCCCACCGACAGTGATCGACCCAGACGTTGGATCGGCCAGACGGGCGATCAGCCGACCAAGCGTGGTCTTCCCCGATCCGGTCTCGCCGACCACGGCCACCTGCTGGCCGGGCGGGATCACGAAGCTGACCCGCTGCAACGCCGGCGGATCGTCGTCGTCGAACGAGCGGGCCCGGTAGCTGAAGTCGACGTTCCGCGCCGCGACCTCCAGCGGACCGTGGGGCAATCCGATCGGAGACGCAGGCTCGGGCGGACCAATCGGGGTCTCGAGCACGCCGAGGACACGGCGCATCCCGGTGACCGCGGTTTGGGTTTGGTCGAGGACCTCGGTGAACTCGGCGATCGGTTCAAGGAATCGGTAGGTGAGGAAGACAAAGCCGACCATCGCCCCCGCCGTGAGCCCAGCTGCCGGGCCACGCCACGCGCCCACAGCGATGACCCCCGACACGGTGAGCGCACCGAAGATCTCGCCCGAGGGGAACAGGAAGGCGCCGATCAGGCTGGCGCGGATGAACGAGTCGGAACGTTGCCGGGCCGCCTTCTTGACCGTCGCCGCGTATTGCGGGCCAACGTCGTAGGCACGCAACGTTTCGCCTCCGGAAACCACCTCGCTGATCTGGCTGAGCAGATCGGCATTGTGCTGGCGGGCTAAGTCGTTGGCCCGCACCAGATAGCTCTGCACCCAGCGCAACACAAACGCCAGCGGGGCGGCGATCGCGAACGCCACCACTGCCAACAGCCAGTCGTAGGCAAGCATCACGGCGGCGACCATGATGACCAGCGTCCCGTTCAACAGGATCGCCACCGCACCCCAGGCAAAGAACTGGGTCAGGGTTTCGACATCGCCGGTGACGCGGGTGGTGAGCGCTCCGGTTCGCTCGTCATTGTGGTCGGCGATGCTCAGCCGGTGGATGTGTTCGAACAACCGAACACGCAGCCCATACAGGCTCTCTTCAGCCTGGCGTCCAAGCCGCAGCGTGGCTTTGCGTTGACACCAGGCTGAGACGATCACAGCGACGGCAGCGATCAACGACAGTTTGGTGACCATTGCGACGTCGACCGACGACTTGCTGATGCCCTTGTCGATTGCTTGTTGCACCAGGATCGGCAACGTGACGCGGCCAGCTGCGCCGGCCAGTGCCAGCAGCAGGGTGACGCCAAAACCGTTGCGCAACGCAGGCGCCGCGGCGACGCCACGGCCGATCGTTTCGACCGCACCCCAGCGGTGCGGTTCGCCGATGTGCATCGATGGCTCACTCATCGCCAGCCCCCTGATCGGGCTGGGCATCGTTGTGGTCGTCAGCGTTCAGCATCGACGCCCGGTCGTGCTCGAAGGCCTCGATCAGCCGTCGATAGCCGGGCTCGCTGGCCAGCAGATCGCCGTGCGATCCGTGCGCCTGAACCCGGCCGCCGGTCACGTACAGCACGTCGTCGGCGAGAGCGATCGTCGACGGACGCGAGGCAACGGCCACCACGGTGGTCCCCTGCAAGCGGGTGGCGATGTTCTGCAGCACCTTGGCCTCGGTGGTTGGGTCGAGGGCCGACGTGGTGTCGTCGAGCAGCAGGGCCTTCGGCCGCTGGGCGATCGCTCGGGCCAGGGCAATCCGCTGGCGTTGCCCGCCGGACAGGCCGACACCGCGCTCGCCCACGATCGTGTCCAACCCACTGGGCAGCTCGTAACAGAAGGTCGCTTCGGCGATCTCGATCGCGGTGCGCAGCTCGTCGTCGCTGATCGAACGTCCGAGGGTGATGTTGTCGCGCACCGACCCGGCCAGCAGGAATGGCTCCTGGAAGACCAGCTTGGCCTGCTGGCGGGGGGCGACGACCTCGCCCTCCTCGGGGCCAATCAGTCCACCGAGCAGATGCAAGATGGTGGTCTTTCCAGCACCGGTCGCGCCGACTACCGCCACGCTGCGTCCGGCAGGAATGTGTGCGTTCAATCCGTCTAAGACGGTGCGCTGGCCATCGTGGGAATAACCGACGTTGCGCAGCGCCAAGCTGGCATCTGCGCTGTCGACGACGGCCTGGCCGGGGTCGGCTTCGAGCGGCTGGTCGAGCAGTTCCGTGATCCGTCGATAGCCCGACATCGAGTGCGGCATCTCGGACAGGGCAAAGCCGATCAGTCGCAAGGGGAAGACCAGTAGGGTGAACAGGTAGATGAAGCTGGTCAATTCGCCAAGGCTCATCTGCCCGCTGCGCACCCGGTAGGCGCCGGCGACCAGCAGGGTGATGTTGGCCAGATTGGGGATCAACTCGAGCAACGATTCGAACAGGCTGCGCATGTCGACGACACGCAGGCGCGCGCCGCGCAGGCGGGCCGCGATCTCGGACAGTCGCTCGGTCTCGCGCCGCTCCGCGCCGAACGACTTCACCACGGTGACGCCCTCGAAGCTCTCGTGCACCGCCGAGGACAGGTCGCCCAGGTGGCGTTGAGCCTCGTCGTAGTACTGGTCGACGCGCCGCTGATAGACCACGTTCAACGTGATCAGCAACGGAAACAGGGCGACGGCAATCAAGCCCAGAACCCAGTCGGTGACCAGCAACCAGATCGTCGAGATGATCACCAAGAACACGACGCTGGAGGCGAACGGTAGCGGGTGCAGCACCATCGTCGCCGCCTCGGCGTCGACGCCAGCACGGGTGATCACGTCACCCGTCGACTGCTTGCGTTGCCAAGGAACAGGCTGGGCAACTACCCGATCGACCACGTCGCCGGTGATGTCCTCGGCGACCCGCCAGGCGGTACGCGCCGCGAATGTCCGCCGGGCAACCACACCGGCGGCGCGGACGACGGCAACTGCAAGCAACAGCGCCAGTACTCCCAGGACGGTGGCCGAGCGGACATGCCCCTGCTCGAAGCGAGGCACGATGATCCGATCGGTGACCAGACTGATCATCACCGACGACAGCACGGTGCAGGTCGCGTAGACCGTCGCACCGCTGACCGCAGCGACGAACAGCAACCGATGGCGGCGAACCAACGTACGCACCAACCAGACCATCTGTCGGAGTCGTGATTGGGCCATCGCGTTCGGTTCTATCACCGCCGACTCTCGATCCCGACGTAGAAATGTGCCGCACCCGGTTCCTCGGAATAGCGTGGCACCATGCCCGAACTCCCGAATCAGCTCAATCTCGGCATGCTTGTGCTGCGCCTCACTGTTGGCCTGTTCCTTGCCGCCCACGGATACAACAAGGTCTTCGGCGGCGGTGGGCTGAAAGGCACGGCTGGCTGGTTTGGCAGCATCGGGATGCGTTGGCCCGCCCTGCAGGCCCGTCTGGCCGCGGCCACCGAGATCGGCGCCGGCGTCCTGCTGGCAGCAGGTCTGTTGACGCCGCTCGCTGCCGCAGGAGTCATCGCCGTGATGTTGGTGGCCATCTGGGTAGCCCACCGCAAGAACGGGTTCTTCATCTTCAACAAGGATCAGGGCTGGGAATACTGCGCGATGATCGCCCTTGCCGCATGGGCCATCGCGATCATCGGGCCGGGTGAGTGGTCACTGGACAACGCCTTCGACATCGCTTGGCACGGGTGGAACGGAGCGGTGATTGCCGCCATCGTCGGCGTCGGCGGGGCCCTGCTGCAACTCGGCGTCTCCTACCGACCGTCCAAGAAGTGACCGACCGTCCGCAGGTCGCCGACGCGGCGAGGAGCCGGTACCGCTGGGTGCGCTGGCCGATCATGGTCGTCTGCCTCGTGCTGGTGGCGATGTGGGTCTACGTGCTGTTCTTCGCCCCGAAGACCGGTGCCTACCGCGTTCGAGATCAGGCCTGGCGGGACAAGGCGCAGGAGATTTGCAAAGAGGCCAACACACGTCGCGTCGCCCTGGCCAACACCACCGGCGGGTACATCGAACATCCGACGCGAGAGCAGATGATCGAGCGGGCCGACATCGTCGACAAGTCAACGGACATCTTGGAGCAGATGCTCAACGACCTCGCCGCGATTCCGGTAACCAGCGAGAACGACCAGTTACGGATCGACACATTCGAGAAGTACTACCGGATCATCCTCAGCGACCGTCGCGACTACACGGCAACGCTGCGCAGGTTTGAATTGCGTCCCTACAAGGAGACCACGATCGACAAAGGTGGTCCGGTCACCGACGTGGTCACCGACTTCACCTCCGGCAACAACATCAAGGCCTGCGTCCCGCCTGGCGAGCTGGGCGGCGATACCACCGGCACTCCATCCAACTGAGGGTCAGGCGGTGGGGCGTACCCACTGACCGTCGACCAATTGCCGAACCACCTTGGCCGGCGAGCCAACGGCCACACTGTAGTCAGGGATCGTGCCGGTGACCACGCTGTTGGCGCCGATCGTGACGTGCTTACCGATCACCGCCCCGGGGAGCACCACGGCACCCGTACCAAGCCACGAGCCATCGCCGATCACGACCTCACGCTCGGGCATCGACTGCTGCGAGATTGGGATGTCGGTGCGCGCGTAGCCATGGTTCTGGTCGGTGATGTACACCCGTGGCCCGGTCCACACATCGTTGCCGATGATGATCGACAGGTGACCAACGATCGCGCTTCCCTGGCCGATCAGGCAGCGATCCCCGATCGACACGACCACGTCGCTGACCATCTGCTGGCCAGGAATCATCCCCGCAGACAGCGAGCAGTACGGACCGATGATCGTCCCGCTGCCGATGGTGATGTACTGCTCGTTGTACAGCGTGGTGATCGGGTGCAGCATCGCGCTGCGATCCCCGAACGCTTGAAACCTTTGGCCGTCGCGATCCAGTGGGCCGATCGCCGCCCAGCGGGCCAAACGACGGTGAGTGGCGCGGATGATCGGGCCAAACATCCGGCCGGGGCTCAGCGCATTTGGCAGCGTCATCGGCGGCACGATAGCGGTGCGCCACTAGCATGGCGATCCGTCCGATGAATGACCACTCCAACACCGATGCCGCGCGGATGGTCCCGCTGGCGACTGGTCTGAGCAAGCCGCTCGCGCCGGACCAACACCCTCTCGCGCCGGTCGTTCGCCACCCGATCTTCAAAGGGTGGCTCGTCCATTGCTTCACGGCCACCGGGGCCATCTGCGGCATGCTCGGATTGATCGCCGTCAGCGATTACCAGCCGCGCGAAGCGGTGCTGTGGCTGGCCGTGGCAATGATCCTCGATGGCATCGACGGTCCGGCGGCGCGGGCCTGGGACGTGAAGAACACCGTGCCGCGCATCGACGGCTACACACTCGACCTGATCATCGACTTTGTCACCTGCATCGTGATCCCGGTGATCTTCCTGCACCGCTTCGATGTCCTGCCCAAGGGCTGGTCGTTGGGGATCGGCGCGTTCGTGCTGTTCATGTCGGCGCTGTGGATGTCGCGCACCGATCAGATGAGCGACGATCATTGGTTCAATGGCTTCCCCTGCGAGTGGAACATGATCGTGCCGACCCTGTTCTTGTTGGATGTCAACCCGTGGGCTGCTGCGGTCATCTGCATCTTGCTGACGCTGACCCAACTGACCAGTTGGAAGTTCGTTCATCCGATGCAGGTGACGTGGATGCGCCCGCTCACCGTCGCCATCACGATCACCTGGCTGGCGTCGGTGTTGTGGATGACCGCGCTGTGGCCACGCAGCCATCCGCTGATCGGCCAGATCATGCTGGTCGCCTGCCCGTTGTACATCGTCGGCATCGGAGCGTTGCGGACCATCGCGCCGCGCCTTGCCGGTGCTCGCCAGACCGTCCCGGCAGCCATCTAGCGACCGTCCGATGATCCCGATCCTGACCAGCCCGACGCAGGCCCACGCCTGGACCGCTGCCCACCGGCGAGGCGGCCGACGAGTGGGCATGGTGCCCACGATGGGCGCGCTCCACGAGGGACATCTGGCGTTGGTACATCATGCCCAACAACTGTCTGACGTGGTGGTCGTGTCGATCTTTGTCAATCCGCTGCAGTTCAACCGCACCGACGATTTCGACGCCTACCCACGCCCGATCGACGATGACGTGGCGATGTGTGCCGACGTTGGGGTCGACGCGGTGTACGCCCCCACTGCGGCGACGATGTATCCGCAAGGATTCCAAACCCACGTCGAGCCAGGCGACCTGGCCAGTTCGTTGGAAGGCGAGCATCGCCCGGGGCACTTCCGCGGGGTGACCACGGTTGTCACCAAACTGTTCAACGCCTGCGACCCTGATGTGGCCGTGTTCGGGCAGAAGGATTTCCAACAGTTGGCAATCGTTCGCCGGATGGTCGCCGACCTCGACTTCGCCGTGGAGATCGTCGGAATGCCCACCGTGCGCGAGGCCGACGGTCTGGCGATGTCCAGTCGCAACCGCCGCCTCACGGCCGACGACCGCGCTGCAGCGGTGTGCATCTCGCGCATGCTGCGGGCGATGGCCGAATCGGTGGCCAACGGTGAACGCGATGCGGCACGCCTGATCCAGATCGGCACGGCGACGATTGCCAACGAGCCGCTGGCTTCGCTGGAGTACCTGCGCATCGTCGATCCGCTGACGCTGGTTGACGTGCGCACGGTTGACCAGCCAACCGTCGCGGTGACCGCGGTGTGGTTCGGTGAGGTCCGGCTGATCGACAATCAGGCGCTCGAACCGCGTCGTTAGGGCGTCCAGCCGGTCAGCACGAGGATCATCGCAGTGGCGTTGATCAACCCGTGGGCGATGATCGACGGGCCGAGACGTCGCTGCATGTGCGCTGCCCCTCCCAGTACCACACCGGCCGAGGCCAGCACCATGATCAGGCCGATGTTCCCGGCACCGAACTCGGGGTCGTAGTGGGCGGCGCCAAACAGAACGCCTTGGATCAGCACGGCCGGAATCCAGCGCATCTTGCTGAGCAGACCACGCATCATCAACCCACGAAAGATGATCTCTTCGACGAACGGTGCGACCAGAACCGCGGCGATCAACACGGCGGCGACGGCGGCTCGGTTGACGTCGCCTTCGCCACGAGCTTCGACGTTGCTGGTGATCGGTATCCGGGCGGCAGCGATCGCGATCGCGACGGCGATGCGCGCTGCGTTGCAGGCCAGCCAGGTCAGCGGCCCAATCCCCCAGTCGGCTCGACGGGTGTACAGACCGACCGAGGCGCGCAGTTGACCACCCGCATAGGTGGCTGCAATGTGCCACCAATACAGCAGGCCCGGTCCGTAGCCGACGAGCGCGGAGATCGCCACCATCGCAGCAATCGGCAAGCCGAATTCGGCCAACTGGTAGGTGAGGTACTTGCTGACGACGATCGGCACCAAGATCACCAACACGCTGCCGAAGAACACCGAGATCGGCAGGGTTGGATGCGGCGGCTTGGGCGGCGCCGACGGAGGAACCGGCTGGGCGGCAAACCCCGTCCAGCGGACCCCGTCCCAGTAGCGAACCCCTCCGGCGATCCACGGGTCGGGATACCAGCCGGGGGCGTGGAGTGTCGAGCCGACGTCGGCGCGCAACGGGTTACTCACCGACGCGCACCACGAACATCGCCGGCCACCGCTTCCCGGTCAGGTAGAGGCGTCCCTCGCCGTCGCCGGCGATGCCATTCAACACATCGTCGGGGCCAAGGGTGACTCGCTCGGCTGCGGTGAGCAACGACGACGCGTCAAGTACACCATCGACAATCCCGCTGGTGGGGTCGATCCGCAGGATCGCATCCGTCATCCATACGTTCGCCCAGATCCGCCCGTCGAGGCATTCCAACTCGTTGAGCTGGGCGACCGGCATTCCGTCGCGGCGGACGTCGACGCTGCGCAGGACTTGGAAGGTCACGGGATGGCGGAACGTCAGCGTCGACGAGCCGTTGCTCATCACCAACGCAGCGCCGTCGAAGCACAGGCCCCAACCTTCTCCTTCATAGGTGAACGAGTCCAACTGACGCAGTGTTGCCTGGTCGTAGACCAACGCCGTGCCCTCTCGCCAGGTCAGCTGAATCAGCCGGTCCCCCACCGCGGCGAGCCCTTCGGCGAAGTACTGCGCGCCCACGCCAACCTTCGCCAGAACGTCACCCGTGGCTGGGTCGACGCGACGCAGCGAGGAAGCGCCGTAGCCGCCAGCACTTTCGTACATTCGACCTTCGACGAGCACCAAACCCTGCGTGAATGACGTCGTGTCGTGATCGATCCGACGGGACACCGTCATCGTCAGCGCGACCGCCTGGGTCGTTGAGGTTGAGTCGGTCGCTGTCGGCGTCGCCGTCACCGTCGGCCTCGCCGTCGGCGTGGCCCTAGCCGGCGCCCGGCTGCTGTCCACGGTGTCGTTCGTCGTCGATGCTGAACACGCGGCGAGCAACACAAGTCCAGCAAGTGTCGCCACCGGTCGCCAGCCGGTCATCGGCGCACGAGTCCGGACGATGTCGGTGGCGATGTCGGTGCCGATCTCGGTGTCGATGTCGACACCGTTGTCGGTGCCAATATCGAGGTGACCGCGGGGCCGTGCGGTCCCGTTGGGTAGGCGCGCGGCACGGTGGCAGAGAACAGCCAGGTGTTAAAGAACTCCGTCAGATCGGTGCCGGACATGTCCTCGGCGAGGGCGATGAAGTCCTCGGTCGTCGCCGACGTGCCGACGTTGTCATGCACCCAGCGTTGCAGGATCCGGAAGAAGACCTCGTCGCCGACCGTCAGGCGTAGCGCATGCAGCACGGTCGCTCCACCGTCGTAGGTGCTTGCACTGAACATCTGATCGACGGTGGGATTACCCGTTGCTGTGCCCCCACGGTGTGCCCGCAGCCCGTCACGGGCAAACAGATCGATCGAGGTGTCCTTCGACGACCACAGCCACTGCCCGTAGGTAGCGAACGACTCGTTCAGCCAAATGTCCCTCCAGCGCGCCGGGGTGACAGCGTTGCCGAACCACTGGTGGGCCAGTTCATGGGCCAACAGCGAGTCCGGCCCCTCGGGGCAGCCGACCATGTCGTGGACGCTGAGCAGGGATCGACCCTGCGTCTCCATCCCAAGTCCACCGAAGCTATCGGTGATCGCCAGTCCGTACTGGTCGAACGGGTAGGGGCCGAAGTACTTGGCCATGAAGTTGATCTGCTCGGCCATCGTCGACAGACAGTCCTCGGTCTGGCGACCGCCTCGGTGAGCACCGCACTGACCAACTTGGGCCCGCCGGGTACCTGATCGTCGATGATCGTGTACTTACCGATCAGAAGTTGCAGCAGGTAGGTGGCCATCGGTGCCTGCTCGCGCCACACCCACACCGCACCTGCTGCACTGATGTCGTGGGCCACCAGTTCCCCGTTGGCCACCCCGGTCAGCCCGCTCGGGACCCGCAGCGTCACCTTCCACGTCGCTTTGTCGCTGGGGTGATCATTCGACGGGAGGTAGCGGTGGGTCCCATCGGGTTCATTCAGCACGTAGGCGCCGTCGGGCGTGTTGTACCAGCCAACCTCCATCGGACCGCCTCCGGGTTGCGGGCCGGTCGCTGCAGTGTCCATGTGGTACTCGATCAGCACTGTGACAGAGTCACCACGCCCCAGCGACCTTGCTGGGTTGATCGTCAGTTTGGCGTCGGCTTGGGAGAATGCCGCGGGTTTGCCGTCGATCTCGACCCGCTCGATCGTCGGCCCGTCGTTGTCCAAACTGAATGTGTCCAGATCGCTGGTCGCCTGCAGCTCGATGGCCACCGTGGCACGCAGTTGGTCGTCGGCGGGATCGAAGCTGAGGTCCAGATCGTAGGACTGCACGTCGATGCCAGGGTTGCCGAGGTTGGGGAACAGCACGTCGTTGGGACCAGCGGCGCTCGGCTGGGCGGACCGGGGCCGTGTCGACGTGGGCTGATCGGAGACCGGTTGTTGGTCGTCTGCGTTCGTCGGCTGAGTCGTCGACTCGTTGGCCGGGACCGCGTCGACCACGGAATCGTCAGTGGCGATGTCGGTCAGCACCGTGCGTCCGGCGGTGGCCTGGCGAGTCACTGTCGACGTGCAGCCCACCAGCAGCGCCGTGCACACCAGGAGGGCCGCATGGCGTCGTCGCACGGTGACGTACCGTAGCCAGGTCGCTCGTCGACGCAGCGTCGGCTACCGGCGAACGCTGTGATCGTCGACTGCAGCGCGCAGGCGCACGGTGTACACCGAGTCGCCGGACAGCACTGCGCCACGCCCGAAGAGGCGACCGCTTTGCCAATTCGACAGGCCCAGTTCCGGCTTACCCAAGGCGTACTGCCCGTCGACCCAGCGGGTGAACCCGTTGCCGACGAAGGGAGCATCGACTGCCTCGTAGAAGGCATCGTGGGCACGCGGGTCGTCGCTGATCAGCGAGGCAATGAAGTGCGGGCTGTATCGATTGCACAGCTCGACGGCATGCTCGACGCTGTCGACGATCACCACGGCCAGCTCAGGAACGGTGTCCCATTCCCATTCGGTCGCCAGCGCCGGATCGTCAGGGGTCAGCTGATGGATGATCGGACGCACCCCACGACCCTCGGCGGCGCGTTCAACCGCGGCGGTGAACACCGGCAGCAGATCGACGCTGCGGGTCGCCACGATGCAGCACACGTTCAGTGTGTTGCACACCTTGCGATCCAGCGAGTTGTGCACCGCAGCGGCGAACGTGTCGGCATCGGCATCCTCGCCGGCCACCATCCATGCGCCTCCCGTACCGTGCAAACTGACGGGCACACCGTGCTGACGAGCGACCGCGCCGAGTTGGTCGACCGCCTGGCCCGAGCCTCGGGCCACCGCCAGACCGACCCGGTTGTCGGCGAATAGCGCCCACCCGGCAGCGCGTTCCACCGAGTCGACCAGTTGCACGCAGCCAGTCGGCAATCCAGCATCGGCCAAGGCCGGGCGCAACGCCACATCGACAATTGCCCGCGCAGTATCCAACGCATCGCTGCCGATCCGTAGCACCGCGCTGTTCCCGGTACGCAGCACGCCGCAGGCGTCGGCAAACACGTTTGGGCGACCCTCGAAGACGAAACCGACCACGCCGAGCGGGCCGCGCCAGGTCTGTACCGACCAGCCGTGGTGGTCCAGCGAGCCGATCTGCGCCGAACGACCGGAGCGCGTGTCGCGCCACATCTGCAGCGCTTCGATCATCCCAGCGCGCATCGACTCGCCGAGTTCCAACCGTCCGGTCTGGCGGCCGCGCCCGACGGCGGCAGCGACGTCAGCGCGGTTCGCAGCAGCGATCGCGGCAAAGGTCGCATCGTCGGCCAAGGCGTTGGCAAACGCGTCGAAGAAGTGGGTGATCTGCTGGTCAGACACCCCCGCGAGGGCGTAGAACGCTTCGACCGCGGCCGAAACCGCGGTGTCGACGACCTCGCCGATCGCTTGCGGAATGTGCAACAGATCGCCGGTGGTCTGCACGACGACCAATCGATCACCCTCGACGAAGGCCTCGGCGAGGTCGGTGGAGACTCGGCTGATCCGGTTACCGCCGTAGGGAATCGGTTGGCCGGCCTGAAGGCCGCTCAGCAGCTCGCTACTCATCGCAACTAGCGTAGGGACCGTGACCGATGCCGCGGCCAACGACCGCTTCTACTTCCGCCAGCTGCTTTCGGGACGAGATTTTGCCGTGGGTGACCCGATCGCCAGCCAGATGGTCAACTTCGCCTACGCGATCGGCGATCGAGGTACGGGCGAATGCGTGCTGGTCGATCCGGCCTACGCGGTCAACGATTTGGTCGACCTGGTCGAGGCTGACGGGATGCGCGTCGTTGGGGCGCTCGCGACGCACTATCACGCCGACCACATCGGCGGGAATATGATGGGCTACGAGATCGAGGGTATCGAGGCACTGCTCGCCCGCTGCGACTGCCCGATCCACGTGCAGGCCGACGAGGCCGAATGGATCCGCAAGACGACGTCGCTGACGAGCGACCAGATGACCATGCATCGATCCGGCGACGTCGTCAGCGTCGGCGAGGTGAAGATCACCCTCGTCCATACCCCCGGTCATACGCCCGGTAGCCAGTGCTTCCATGTCGACCAGCGCGGCGCCGGTGGGCGCTTGGTCAGCGGCGACACCCTGTTTCTTGATGGATGCGGACGTACCGATCTGCCGGGCAGCGACCCCGCGAAGATGTACGAGAGCCTGCAAACGCTGCGCTCGATGCCGACCGACACGATCGTCTTTCCCGGCCACCGGTACAGCACGCCGTCCAGCGCGACGATGGAGTCGATCGTCGAGTCGAACTACGTGTTCCGCCCAAGCAACGCCAGCCAATGGCTGCAGATATTCGGCCGCTAGCACCCTCCCCCCTTGGGCGCGCACAAGACGCACCCACGCATCCGCCGCGCCCAAGCCAGGCCCAGTCATCCTCCATGGGCGCGCAGAAGACGCACCCACGCATCCGCCGCGCCCAAGCCAGACTCGGGCGACGGGGCTAGATGCGTGGGGCGACGGCGAGAAGGGCGATCGCGGCGTGGTACGTGACCATGATCGCCACCGGCATCCATGGGCGCTTGGCGACGAACTCGCGCCACCCCAGAATCGTGTCGCTGACGATAAAGGCCACGCTGCCTGCCATCGCCGCCCAGTTTTTGGTTGCCCAGCTGAACACCACCATCGACGAAATCACCAGCAGGTACATCCCAACGGGGCGGCTCAGTTTGTGGGAAGCCGCGCCACGCAGGATCGTCGGTGCAGCGATCGCCCCGATGATGCCCACCAGCACCAAGGCCAGGCCGCCGAGGCGAGCGCTGCGCAGACCGTCGACGAAGAACATCACGTCGAAGGCGAGGTGACCAACCAGAAACGCGGCGAGACCGACGATGAACTTGTTGACCCTTGGCAAAAGTGCGACATCGCCGACCAGGCAGAACAGCAGAGCGATGACGCACACCGCCACCAGCTTCGTCTGACCGCCACCGGTCAATGCGATGGCGATCGCGCCCACGGTGACCAGCGGTTTGGTGATCTCCTCCGCCCGGTTGTTGTCGGTGAGCCGCGACCACCAGTTGCCCAGCGCCAGCACCGCCGTGATCACGATCGAAGCTACAAACATCCGCTCAGCCTGTCACGCCAAGGCCGTCGCAACACTGCTGATTCCCGCAGCGATCAGCAGCACGATCACCACCCAACGAAACTGGACGGCGTTGACCCGTGGCCGGATTCGGCCGCCCACCCACAGACCACCGAGAAGACCGGGCACAGCGAACAGCGCGGCGAGCAGATTGTCGCCGGTGGCCTTACCACTGGCGATGAACAGCGGCACGCTGACCAAGTTGCTCAGCGCAAAGATCGTCACCAGGGTGCCGCGGAACTGGTCGGGTTCCAGCCGACGGGCTTGCAAGGCGAACACCAACGGGGGCCCATTGGTAGACAACGAGGTGTTCAGCACGCCCGACAGGAACCCGGCGGTGTAGTCCAGTCGTCGCCCGGCGTGGCGGAGGTCGATGTGCCGGATCAGCAACACCACGGCGATCAGCACGGCGATCCCGAGCGACAGTTTCAGCCAGCGTTCGTCGATCGTCAGGAAGATCCAATAGCCAAGCGGCATGGCGATCACCGCTGGCCAGAACATCCGCCATACCAAGGGGCGCACCGCGTCGCGGTTCCATTGCACCGTTTGGATGGCCGACACGGCGATACCGATCACCGAACTGACCACAACGGCCTGATGCGTCGGCACGACCATGGCCAGCGCAGGCACCGACATCAACCCAAAGGCGAACCCGGCCACCGCCGAAGTCACCGCAGCGACGGCGATGATCACCACCACGGCGATGATCTGTTCGGTACTCACGTGAACAACGTCTGGGTGGACATTTCCGGCAGGGGCGCGATCGTTGGACAACGGCGGACGAGGTCATCGTGGAACCGGCGGGCGAAGCCCGGCGTGTTCACGTTGTCCGGGGTATGCAGAAACACGGTGGGACTGCGGCCTTCCGCCAGCCAGGCGGCCACGATCGGCAGCCAGTCCTGCCACGCGGCGATGGTCTCGTCAGCGTCGTCGGTACCGATCAGGCGCACGATCGGATGGCCGCCGATCGCCCGGAAGCGCACCGGCAGCGGCGGCTTGGTGTCCTGTTCCTGTTGCTCTGCCGGGGAGTTGGCCCGGCGTGAATGGAGCATCCGCGTGTCGAGTGTCACCTGTTCCACCCCGCTCGCAGTCAGCACCGCGGCCAGCGCGGCCTCGTTGGCCGCGCCGTCGAAGAACCCCGGATGACGAACTTCGACGGCGTACCGGTGATCGCCCGGCAGACCACGCAGGAATACTGCCAACAGCTCAATCCCGCTCGGGTCGAACGTCGGGGGGAGTTGAACCGTCAACAGTTCAGCGCGTTCGCCGAGCGGCTCCAGCGCATCGAAGAACGCCGCCAGCGGATCGGCGCAGTCCATCAACCGCCGACGATGGGTCACCTCCTGAGGCAATTTGCACACGAAGCGGAACGTCGCGGAGGTGTGCGCGGCCCACCGCTCGGTGACGGCTCGTTTCGGCGTGGCATAAAACGTGGTGTTGCCCTCGACCGCCGGAAAGACCGCGGCATACGCGGCGAGCGGTGATGGCGCATTCGCGTCCAGGTATCGACCGAGCCAGGATGGATTGGCCCACATCGGGCATCCGACGCGGAACATCGCTGGCACCGGCGCATCGTAGATCCGGCTCGTTGCCACCGTGCGGCCCGTTCTACGGTGGTCAGACAAGGGGGTGGCGGATGCACGCCGAGGATCGATACGCGGTGGTCAGTTCGGACTGCCACGGCGGTGGACAGTTTTCTGACTACCGCGACTATCTCGAATCGCAGTATCTCGACGAGTACGACCAGTGGGCCGCGGCCTACGACGTGCCGTACGACGACCTCAAGCCACCGCTCGGCGAACGCAACTGGGACACCGCACGACGCGAGCGCGATATGGCCGCCGACGGTGTCGCCGCCGAGGTGATCTACCCGAACACGATCCCGCCGTTCTTCCCCCGCGCTTCGTTGACCTACCAGCCGCCGCCGCCCAACGCCGGGGATGCCGAACGTCGCTGGGCCGGGCTGCGCGCCCACAACCGTTGGCTGGTCGACTTCTGCGCGAAGACGCCGGGACGGCGCGGTGGCATCTGCCAGGTGATGGTGCACGATCTCGATGCCGCGGTGGCCGAGGTCCGCTGGGCCCGCGACGCCGGCCTGTTCGGCGGCGTGCTGATGCCCGGCACTCCCCCAGGTTCAGGTCTGCCACCGCTCTACGACCCGTACTACGACCCACTGTTCGCCGTGTGCGCCGAACTCGGCCTTCCGCTGCACATGCACGGCGGCGGGTTCAATCCGCCAATGGGCGACACGGTCGAGGGACCCGTGATCTTCATGCTCGAGGTCACCTGGTGGGGTAACCGCAACCTGGCCCACCTCGTGGTCGGCGGGGCGTTGGAACGTCACCCCGATCTGCAGATCGTGTTCACCGAGCAGGGCACGGCGTGGATCCCGCCGGAGCTGCAACGCCTCGACTATTTCTTCGCCCGGATGCGCACCGCCGAGGGATCGCAGGAGTACGTCTGGGGCCAGCCGGTGATGGCCAAGCTGCCCCTCCAACCCAGCGAATATTTCGCCCGCCAGTGCCACGTCGGGGCCAGCTTCATTCGCCCCAACGAGGTCACCCTGCGCCATCAGGTCGGCGTCGACCGAATCATGTGGGGCACCGACTACCCGCACAAGGAAGCGACCACGCCGTACACGCTGGAGGCGTTGCGCGCCTCGTTCGCCGGGGTGCCATACGACGAGGTCGCCAAGATGATCGGGCTCAACGCGCTCAACCTATTCGACTTCGACCGCGATGCGGTGTTGGCCGTCGCTGCAGACATCGGCCCGACGGCGGCCGCGGTCGACCGCCCCTTGATGCCCGGCGAGATCCCCGCCGAAGCAGAGAAGTGTCCCGCCCTAGTTGGCTTTGGAGGCCCGCAATGAGCACTGTCAACGATCCATACATCATCGTCTCGGCGGACAGCCACGCCGGCTTGCCCACCGAGTGGTACAAGCCGTACCTCGAGTCCAAGTTTCACCCGGCGTTCGAGCAGTTCATGGCCGAGCGCTACGTCCAGCTCGAAGCGATCACCAAGCTCGGGATCCGCGACGAGGAATACGCCCGCAAGTGGTTCGAGGAGCATGACGAAGAGCTCAACGGCGGGTGGGACGCAGCCCGGCGCGACATCGAGTTGGACGGCGATGGCGTGTCCGGCGAAGTGGTCTTCCCAGACGCCGACGCGGTCGAGAGCCGCACCTGCGTGCCCTTCGGTGCCGGGCTAGGGATGAGCGGCGACATGGACCCCGAGCTCGGCCTGGCCGGGGCGCGGGCGCACAACCGCTGGCTGGCCGAGCTCTGTGCGCAAAGCCCCGAGCGGCGCTGTGGTGTGGCCCTGGTACCGATCACCGCCGAGATGGACAAGGTGATAGCCGAGATTCGTCACGCCAAGGAATCCGGGTTAGGTGCGGTGATGATCCCGGCAATGTGGGTCAACCAGACCCCGTACAACGACGCCAAATACGACCCCGTGTGGGCGCTCTGCGAAGAACTGCAGATGCCGGTGGTCACCCACTCCGGGCCGGCACCGCGCGAGGAGTTCGGTGATCACCTGGGGATCTACGTGTCCGAGGTGGTCTGGTGGCCGGCTCGCCCGCTGTGGCACCTGCTTTGGTCGGGGGTGTTTGAACGGTTCCCCGGGCTTCGTTTTGGCGTGGCCGAGGCCGGCTGTTGGTGGCTGCCGTCGATGATGTGGTTCTGGGACCGCCTGGCGATGGGCCAGAAGGGTTCCGAAAAGCTCGGCGGGTTCAAGGGCCTGACCATGCTGCCGTCCGAATACATCGACCGTAACTGCTTCATCGGCGCGTCGAACACCAAGCGGCGCGAGCTGGGAATGCGCTACGAGATCGGGATCGACAACATCATGTGGGGCAACGACTTCCCGCACCCGGAAGGCACCTGGCCGAACACCCGGTCGTGGCTGAAGAAGACCTTCCACGACATCCCGATCGACGAGACCCGGCGAATGGTCGGCCTCGCGGCGGCCGAGGTATTCGGCTTCGATCTGGCCAAGCTGAAGGTCCACGCCGACCGCTGCGGCCCCACGCCGGAAGAGTTTGGCCAGATCACCACCGACGATCCGACCGGTCAGCGCCTTGTCGAGAAGTGGGCACCGGTCAAGGAGGTCGGTCGCCACTGGTTGACCGACCATGACTTCGCCCTGATCTCGTAACCGTTGGGGCCCGTCCTCCCGTCGTTACGCTGATCGGGTGGAGATCGAAGTTGCTGGGCGCTTCGTCGCGGTGACCAGCCCGGACAAGGTGTTCTTCTCGACGCGGGGAGACACCAAGCTCGATCTGATCAACTTCTACCTGTCGGTCGGCGATGCCGTGATGCGCCAGATGGGTGGACGCCCAGTATTGATGCAGCGCTTCCCCAACGGCGCTGAGGGCAGCTCGTTCTTTCAGAAACGAGTACCCGAGAGCGCACCCGAGTGGCTGACGACGACGATCGTGACGACACCGAATGGGACCACGGCCAACGCGTTGGTGATCGCTGATCTTGCTCACCTGGTGTGGGCGGTGAACCTCGGTTGTCTTGGGTTTCATTCGTGGCCGTATCGCGTCACGGCACCCGACGACATCGACGAGCTACGCATCGATTTGGATCCTGGCCCTGGGACGACCTTCGCGATGGCCCAGCAAGCAGCGGCGTTGGCCAAGGAACTGTTCGACGGGCTCGGCATCCGTTCGTACATCAAAACCACCGGCAACCGCGGCCTGCACATCTACGTCCGGCTGCAATCCGGCTATGACTCGATCGCCGTGCGCGCCTGCGCCGTCGCCGTCGCCCGCGAATTAGAACGCCGGGCACCCGACCTGGTCACCGCAGCGTGGTGGAAAGAGCAGCGCGGCGAGCGGATCTTCGTCGACTACAACCAGAACGCCCCACACAAGACCGTGTTCGCCCCGTGGTCGGTGCGTGCCCATCCCTACGCCCCGGTGTCGTGCCCGTTCGACTGGGATGAGTTGGCAACGATTCGCCCGCCGGAGCTGACGATCGACGTCGTCCCGCAGCGGATCGCCGAGCTGGGCGACCCGTGGGCAACCATCGATGACGACCCGCAGTCGCTCGAGCCGCTGATCGACCTCGTCGCCCGCGACCAAGCCAACGGGCTAGAGGATGCCCCGTGGCCGCCGGTCTATCCGAAGATGGCCGGTGAGCCAAGCCGCGTCGCCCCCAGCCGGGCGAAGAAACCCAACCCGTAGCCCGAACCCGACAATTGACGTTCGCGTAAGGTCGAGCCGTGCCTACCACCCACATCAACGGGATCGACGTGTACTACGAGCGCGACGGCCAGGGGCCGCCGCTGCTGTTCATCAACGGCTCTGGCGCAACCTTGTCCAGCTCCGGCGTGATGATCGATGTGTTCCGTCACCGCTTCGATGTGCTCGCCTACGACCAGCGCGGTTTGGGGAGGACCTCGATCCCCGATGGTCCCTACTCAATGGCCGACTACGCCGCCGACGCTGCTGCGCTGGCCGAGGTGGTGGGGTGGGATCGCTACAGCGTGATTGGGGTCAGCTTCGGCGGGATGGTCGCCCAGGAGCTGGCCGTCACCGTTCCCGAGCGAATCCATCGTCTGGCGTTGTTGTGCACGTCCCCGGGCGGTCGAGACCATTCGTCGTACCCGCTGCACACGCTGGCCGACAAGTCGCCCGAGGAACGAGCCGCGCTGGGTATGTGGCTATTGGACACCAGATTCACCAACGAGTGGCTGGCCACCCACGCCGGCGACCGAGCACTGGCGGAGATGATCGCTGAACGGACGGGTATCGAGAAGTCGGCCGAGGTCGCCCGCGGCGAACGGCTGCAGCTCGAGGCGCGCGGTGGCCACGACGTCAACGACCGGCTCGGCCGAATCACCAGTCCGACGATCGTCGGTGCCGGCCGGTACGACGGAATCGCCCCGTTGGCCAACAGCCAGGCGATCGTCAGCAAGATCGCTGGCGCCGAACTGCGCGTGTACGACGGCGGGCACATCTTCATGATCCAAGATCCCACGGCGTTCCCCGAGATCATCGAGTTCCTCGCCGGCTGACGCAGGCAGTGGGTCGATCGCTGGCGGCCTAGAGTCTCGGCGAACATGATCAGGCAACTGACCAGATGAAGAACATCGGCTTCCTGCTGACCTTGGTCACCGGGGGAACGCGCAAGCGCAACCTCAAGGTTCTCCTCGTCCTCGTTGGCACATTCGTCTTCTTGAGCACGCTCTACAGCGTGCTGTTCCACTGGCTGATGGCTCGCGAGGGGCAGCGCCACAGCTGGGCCACTGGGGTGTACTGGACGATGGTGACGATGACCACCCTGGGATTCGGCGACATCACCTTTCATTCCGACGCCGGACGGATCTTTTCGGTGATCGTGTTGCTGTCCGGCACCGTGTTCTTGCTGATCCTGTTGCCATTCAGCTTCATCCAGTTTGTGTTCATCCCGTGGATGGCGTATCGCGAGGCTGGCCGCGCTCCACGTCAGCTCGCCCCGAAGACCGCTGGGCACGTGGTGCTGACGCAGGTCGGCCCGATCGAGGATGCGCTGATCCGCCGGGCTGATCTGGCTGGCGTTCCGTACGTACTGATGGTCGGCGACCTCAGCGAGGCGTTAAAACTTCACGATCGCGGCTACAGCGTGATGGTCGGCAACCTCGACGACCCAAAGTCGTATGTCAATGCGCGTGTCGACCAGGCAGCCCTCGTCGCCGCGACGCGCACCGACGTCACCAACGCCAACACTGCATTCACGGTACGCGAGGTCGCACCCAATGTGCCCTTGGTGGCAACCGCCTCAAAGCAAGCATCGGTCGACAACCTGACCCTGGCCGGGGCGGATGCGGTGCTGTTGCTTGGCGACATGCTCGGCGCAGCGATGGCCGCGCGTGCCCTGGCCAGCGACGGAAGTTCACATCAAATCGGCGAGTTCGCCGGTATGCGGATCGCCGAGGCTCGCGTCGTCTCACCGCTGCTCGCAGGAAAGTCGCTCGTCGACGCGCAGTTGCATTCAACGATCGGCGTCGGAGTTCTGGGGGTGTGGGCGAAAGGCCAGTTCCAGATCGCTTTCCCGGAAACAATCCTCGCCGACGGCTCGGTGATCATCCTCGCCGGCAGCGACGCCGAACTAACGGCATTCGACGACCGATTCGCCCTGCCCGGCCCTCCGGGCGAACATTCGATCGTCGTTGGCGGCGGACGTGTCGGGCGGGCTGCAGCGCGGGCCCTGATCGAGCACGGCGACACGGTCAAGATCATCGAGCAGCAACGCGATCGTGCGCTCGACCCCGAGCTGTACGTGCTCGGCGACGCCGCCGACGTCGACGTTCTGGTCGCCGCCGGCTTGACCGACGCGGCCAGCGTGTTGATCACCACCCACGACGATGACGTCAACATCTATCTGGCGCTGTACTGCCGCCGCCTGCGACCCGATATGCGCATCGTCGCCCGCGCCAATCGAGACCGAAATGTGTCGACCCTGTACCGCGCCGGTGCCGACGACGTGCTGTCCTATGCGTCCACGGGATCAGCCGCGATCTGGAACCACTTCCGCGGCGACGAGACCCTGTTGATCGCCGATGGCCTGCAGGTCTTCACCACACCCGTGCCGGCCGCGCTGGTCGGCAAGACCTTGGCCGAGAGCCGTCTGCGCAAAGGCACCGGCTGCAATGTGGTGGCGATCGTCACCGATCAGACAACGGTCGGCAACCCGAGCCCGACCACCGAGCTCCAGGCAGGTCAGCGGCTGATCTTGATTGGTGACGGGGATGCCGAAGAGCGCTTCGCCGAGCGCTACCACCGCCGCCGCTTAACATTGCTGCCGATCGAGAACGATGAAACGAACGAGCCGGCGGCGTCGCACTAACGCCGCCGGCTCGCCACCGGGTCAATGAACCACACGCGCTACGCGTTGGGGATGACCATCGCAATCTTCGGATCACACTTGAAGATCCCGTCGGTGTTCGGTGTGTAGATATCGGTGGCCACGCTGAATCCCTTGCTGGTGGCCCGCAGAATCGCCGAGCACTGCGAGGGCGGGCCCGAGGTCGGGCCGGGCTCTGACGGCCGGTGCAGGCCGCCGCCGGTCCAGTCCTTCACAGCGGTCGCCTTCTCCAACACGCAGGCCCGAGTCAGCTCGGATCCGCATTCCCCAGCTGCCTTGGCGAACAACAGCCAGGCAGTGAACGAGTTGACGCTGAGCGACTTCAACAGACCACCCTGCTTGCGCATCAGCTCGACGAACTGCTTCGTCGACGGATGGGTGTCGGCCAGTTCGAACGGCACCAGCTTGGTTTCCGGTAGGACGATCGTCTGGTCCAGCTCCGCACCGGCCTCTTTCACCAGGCGCTCCTCGTAGATCGCTGGCGAGGTGATGTACTTCGGGAAGTAGCCGACATCGGCCATCGCCTTCAGTACCGGGACAAGCGCCGAGCCGGTGTTGTTCAGCACCAAGAGCTGCACGCCGACTTCCTTCAGCTTCTCGACGAAGGGCCGCCAGTTGTCGACCTGCGTCGGTGTCTCCTGGTAGTCGGCCGCGTCGAAGCCAAGTTGCTTCAGCGCGGCAACTTCGCGCTTCAAGGTCGGCACCGTCGACGGCAGTGCCGGCCCCCAGAAGGCGACGTGCTTGAGCACCTCGGGGTCCTTCTCCATCAGACTCAGGTAGACAAGCGAACCCCACGAGCTTGTATCCGAGTTGGACAGGGCTTCGATCGAGCCCTCGGACCTACCGGCCTGCGGCGACACGGTGTACGCGGCGATCTGCGGCAATTTGCAGGCGGTTCGCGGCTCGACGCCAGCGGCGTCCAGTGCCAGGCCGACTCCGACCAGCACGAAGTCGGTCTGGCAGGCCTCGATCATCGCTGGCCCGACATCGAACAACTTGGCGTCATGAATGTTCAGCTTCAGCTTGCGGCCCTTGATCCCTCCGGCCGCGTTGCACCACTCGACGAATACCTTGCCGGCGTCGATCATCTCCTGACCCATCCCGGGGATCACCGTGTTGCCCGGATCGGCCGCGGTACCGACGACGATCTCACCATCGGTGACACCCTGATCGGTGGATCCGTTGGCATCACCCGGACCACAGATCGCCTTCAGATTGCCGAAGTCCCCGGGCCCAGCGACAGCGGGCGCCGCGGTGGTCGTCTCGCCACTGGAGCTCGACGGGCTCCCAGCGGCTGTCGACGACGTCTCCCCCGTCGCCGCGGAACTGGATGGCGCAGCCGACGAGCTCGGCGGCGGCGCACTTGTCGTTGTCGCCGCGCTGTCGTCTCGTCCACAACTGGAAGCGACAAGCAGTAGCGCGGTGAGTGCAGCGACCGACGAGCGGACGCTGCGCTGATGGACTCTTGACGATTTCATCGTTCCCCCTTTTGGACCGCTGGCTCAGCGACCGCCGCGAAGCGTAGCGCGCACTATGTACGTGGTTCGCGCTCAAGCGTCTCGTTGCGCGGTGACCGGAATGAACATCGGCAGCACCACATCGTCACGCACCTGTTCGAAGATCACCTCGACGGGCTGATCCACCGCGACCTGATCGACGGAGCAGCCGACGATGTTCGTGTGAAAGAACGGACCCTCCTCCAGCTTCACCACCGCCAACACATACGGCACCCGCTCGGCGAGTTCCGGGATGTAGGCGTGATGGACGATGGTGTAGGTGTGCACGGTGGCCCTGCCGCTGGCCGGCTCCCAAGCCATCGCCGCCGAGCCATGGTCGATGCACGATGATGCTGGCCAGTAGGCCCGTTGGCACTCGCCGCAGCGCTGGATCAGAAACTGCCGATTGCGACACCCGCGCCAGAACGGCTCGTCAAGATCGTCGGGGGCGACCGAACGCGGCGTGAGATTCATCGATCGACTCCCAGGATCAACGTGGCATGCGCCCAGGTGTTCTGGACACCACCGTTGCCGCCATGCCCACTCGACAGAGCCACCTGGGCACCGGGCACCTGCGTCGCATCAGCCTGGCCACGCAGCTGGCGAACCGCCTCGACCAGCGCCGTGAACCCAGTGGCATAGAAGCCAGACAGCTGACCGCCGCCGGTGTTGGTTGGGATCACCCCATCGAGTCGCGTCGCGCCGCCCGCAACGAACGGCCCGCCTTCCCCTGGCGGGCAGAACCCATAGGCCTCGAGCTGCATGATCACCGAGATCGAGAACGGGTCGTACAGCTGGGCGACGTCGATATCGTCGACGGTCACCCCCGCCTGTCCGAAGGCGGTCGCCTTCGCCGGGGCGATGTCATCGTGCAGGTCGTAGACGTCGCCGGTCCACCAGTTCCGCAGGTTGTGACCCGAGCCTGCACCCAGCACTACAACCGGATCGGTACGCAGGTCGCGAGCACGTTCGATCGAGGTGACGATGACGGCGACGCCGCCATCGGTGTCGCGGCAGCAGTCGAGCAGGCGGAACGGATCGACGATCATCCTCGACGCCTGGTGCTCAGCGAGGGTGATCGGCTGCCCAAAACCGAGCGCTCCAGGGCGCACCGCCGCATAGTCGCGTTGCGCCACGCAGACTGCGCCAAGGTGTTCCGATGTCGTGCCGTAGCGGTGCATGTGCCGCCGGGCATGCAGGGCGTGAGCCATTCCGGCGCCGATCATCCCGTACAGCCGCGGGTAGCCGTAGGCGAAGGTTCCGTAACCGCCCTTGGTGCCGTCGAGGTGCCGCGACGTCGGCGCGGTCGGCGCCGCTCCGTAGACGCAGGCCACCGTGCTGGCTTGCCCGGTCAGGATCGCCCCGATGGCGTTGATGATCGACCACCCGGCCGTGGCCCCACCGGACTGCATCGAATACGCAAAACGGGGCGCCAACCCCAGGTAGCGGATGTCGTCGAAGGCCTCGCTGGAGGTGGCGATATAGCCATCGAGATCGCTGCGCCGCAAGCCGGCGTCAGCAAGTGCCAACTCCAGCGCGTCGCGGCGCAGTTGTCGTGGGGCGAGGCCCAGATGGCGACCCTGGGCGGTGACGCCGAGTCCACCGATCGCGAATCGTCCGCTGATCTCCCCCACCGGGCCAAGTATCGACCACCGCTGGTTCGCCGAGCGAGTCCGCTGTGTCGTTACAAACCCAACTCTGCGGCGCGGGCCAACACGCCGGCGCGTTCGGCGCCGATCGTGGTGCTTTCGCCGTGCCCGGTATGGACGATGGTGTGGTCCGGCAGGGTCAGCAGGGTGTCGCGGATCGAGCGCAGGATTGTCGGCTCGTCGCTAAAGCTGCGCCCGGTTGCGCCAGGCCCACCGCAGAACAGGGTGTCGCCGCTGAACACCACACCGCTGGCGACATCGTGGAAGCAGCAGCACCCCGGCGAGTGCCCCGGCGTGTGCACAACGCCAAGTTCGTGACCAGCCACCTTGAGCATCTCGCCCGGCGTTACCGGACCATCGGGGGACGCGTCCGGCCACACCACGTCCCACAGCATCGAATCGGCGTTGTGCAACAGAATCGGCGCATCGACCGCGTCGCGCAGCGGTACGGCGGCATTGATGTGGTCGTTGTGACCATGCGTCAACACGATCGCCCGAACTCGCCGACCATTGACTGCCGTAGCGATCACCTCGGCGTCGTGCGCGGCATCGAGGACGATCACTTCCTTGTCGTCGCCGATCAGCCAGATGTTGTTGGTGACCTCCCACTCGCCACCATCGAGGGCAAAGATCCCGTCGGTCGTGACCAGCTCGATGCCCATCTAGATCTCCACCACGCTGCGCAAGACCTCGCCGCGTTCCATCTTGTGAAACGCCGCCTCGACGTCCTCCAGGGCGATCTTTTCGGAGACGAACTTGTCCAGATCCAAGCGGCCCTGTTGGTACAGGTCGATCAGCATCGGGAAATCGCGCGACGGCAAGCAGTCGCCGTACCAGCTGCTCTTCAGCGCCCCACCACGTCCGAAGACCTCGATGAACGGCAGCTCCAAGGTCATGTCGGGCCGCGGTACGCCAACCAGGACCACCGTGCCAGCCAGGTCACGGGCTTCGAAGGCCTGCTTGTACACGGTTGGATGACCAACCGCCTCGATGCACACATCGGCACCGTTGCCAGCGGTGACCGAGCGGATGTATTCCACCGGATCCTGCTTGGCGGCATTGACCGTATGCGTCGCCCCAAATCCCTTCGCCCATTCCAACTTGCGGTCATCGAGGTCGACAGCGATGATCGTGCCCGCTCCGGCCAAGTGCGCTCCGGCGATCGCTGCGTCGCCGACGCCACCGCAGCCGAACACGGCCACCGAGTCACCACGACCGACGTTGCCGGTGTTGATCGCTGCGCCAATCCCGGCCATCACCCCGCAGCCCAGCAGGCCCGCGGTGGCTGCCGGGGCGGTCGGGTCGACCTTGGTGCACTGGCCCGAATGGACCAGCGTTTTGTCCGCAAACGCGCCGATTCCGAGGGCCGGCGAGAGCTCGGTGCCGTCCTCCAAGGTCATCTTTTGGGTCGCGTTGTACGTCGCGAAGCAGTACCACGGGCGGCCGCGCAAGCAGGCCCGGCACGTCCCGCAGACGGCACGCCAATTGAGGATGACGAAGTCGCCGGGGACCACGTTGGTGACACCCTCGCCGACGGACTCCACAACTCCGGCCGCTTCGTGGCCCAACAGGAACGGGAAATCGTCGTTGATCCCGCCTTCGCGATAGTGCAGGTCGGTGTGGCAAACGCCGCACGCCTGAATGGCCACAACCGCCTCGCCAGGTCCGGGATCGGGGATCACGATCGTTTCGATGCTGACCGGCTGACCCTTTTCCTTGGCGACCACTCCACGGACTTTTTGCGACATTGCTGCGCCTCCTTCCCGGGCGACATTAGTCGGCGCAACGACCAGCCTCCCGGCCGCATCACTTGCTACCGTTCGCTCATGAGCGCTTCGGTTGAGCACATCGCACTTCTGGAACAGGGTGGTTCTCTGGACATCCTCGATCCACAGTTCTACGTGGGCAACCGCTACGACACGTACCGCTGGTTGCGCGCCAACTCGCCGATCCATTGGGACTCGAAGAACGAGTTGTGGGGAGCGTTTCGCTACGACGACATCGTCGAGATCGAACGACGCAAAGACGCGTTCTCCAACGCCGACACCGTGAAAGGTGGATATCGACCAAACATCCCCGCCGACCCGTCGATTATCGGTTTCGACGACCCGCTGCACGCCAAGCGGCGCAACCTGGTGGCCCGCTGGTTCACTCCAAAGGCAATCACCGAGTGGGAAGGCCACATCGACGCAGTGGTCACCGAGCTGCTCGACGAGATGGTTGCCAAGGGTGGACGGGTCGAGGTCATCCACGACCTCGCCGCGCCGCTGCCAGCGAAGATGATCGGGCGCCTACTCGGGTTTGCCGAAGATCGGTATCGCGACCTGATCCGCTGGTCGGAGCAGACCATTTCGCTGGGCGGTGGTCCGCCGTACTTCGACCAGTCGGGTATCGAGGCGGCGATGGAGTTTGCGGGCGTGTGCAGCGAGCTGTACGAGGAAAAGAAGGCCTGCCCAGCCCATGACGTGATGACGGTGTGGACCACCGCCGAGATCGACGGTGTCCCGATCACCGTCGCCGACGTGATCAGCGACTGCCTGCTGTTGCTCGACGGCGGCGCCGAGACGACCCGCACAGTTATCGCCCGTACGCTGCTGAACCTGATCGAGTTTCCCGACCAATGGCAGCGACTTCTCGACGGGGTCGACATGGCCGCAGCAACCGAGGAGTTCGTTCGCTACGTCACGCCGGTGCACAACATGTGCCGCACCGCCACGCAGGACTACGAAATCGGTGGAGTGACGATTCGCAAGGGTCAGCAAGTCGTGTTGATGTATGCCTCGGCCAATCGCGACGAATCCCACTTCACCGACCCAGAACGCTTCGATGTCACCCGTCCGAGCCAGCAAAACCTGGCATTTGGTTTCGGCACCCACTTCTGCCTTGGTCGTTCCTTGGCCCTGCTCGAGATCCGCCGGTTCTTCGAGGAGCTGATCAAGCGAGTCAAGGGATTGAAGCTCGTCGAGGGCACCGCGCCGGTTGAGATGGCCAACGCCTTCGTCTTCGGACTCAAGGAAGCGCACATCCAGTTCGACCTGCGCTAGCTGGCGCGTCGCGATGATCGACGCGCACACCCACGTCGTCTCGCACGACCGCCAGGACTACCCACTGGCGGTCACCGATCTGCCCAACGGCGCCTGGTTCCTCGACCACGGCTGCGATATCGACGGCCTGATCGACGAGTTGGACGGTGCAGGCGTCGGCGGTGTGGTCCTCGTCCAGTCGTCGGGCGCGTACTCCACCGACAACCGTTACCTGATCGATGCCCAACGCCGTCACCCCGACCGCACCGTGGCGATCTGCACGTTGGACGTCGATCCGTCGAACGATCGCGAGGCGCCCGCAATCGCAGCAACCCGCCTCGGCGAGCTGTACGCCACCACGGGCGTGCGCGGCACGCGCCTGTTCGCCTTGGATTTTTCCGGAGCCGAGGGCTGGATCGCCGACCTGCGTACCGCACCGGTGTGGGAGACGCTCGCCGCGCTCGGCCTACCAGCGGTGGTGACCGTCTTTGCCCACCAGTTGGGCGCGTTGGCCACGATGGCGGCTCGCTTTCCTGCGGTGACGGTGTGTATCGATCACATCGCGTTCCCCGATCTGGACCGGCTCGCCCCCGTCGACGCCCTCGCCCCGCTGGTCGAGCTCGCTGCGCTGGACAACGTGATCATCAAGGTCACCTCCCACCTGCTCGCTCTCCCGTCGTCCGCGGTGGTCGACGCGGTGGTCGACATCTTGCGGCGCAGCTTTGGAGCCGAGCGGATGATGTGGGGATCGGACTACCCGCAGCATCACGACCGCCCCTACGCCGAGTTGGTCGCCTTAGCCGTCGCCGCCACCCGACACTTCAGCGGGTCAGAACGCGATGCGTTCCTCGGCCGTACCGCGGCGACGACCTGGCCAACGCTGGGGTCCGCGAGCTAACCGACCACGCGGCGGGTCACGGTGTGGGTGCCGCCAAAGCAGAACTGGCTGCGCCCGGCGGAGGCCCCGACGACGAAGAACTCGAAGCAGTCCTCTTCGGGGTTGACGCAGATCTCCGTCTCCGGGGCATCCAACAACCAGTGCAGTTCCGGGTGAGAAATCTCGAACGCGGCCATCGACTGGTTCAGCATCACCTGCCGGAACGGCAGCTTGGTGCGCCGATGGATCGCCCGCTTGATCTCGTTCGGGCCCCATCCAGCATTGGCGAACGCCTGGGCGTGGTCGGGGGCCATCAGCAGCAGGTTCGAGTACTTGCCGTGGAACGGGTAGCCCTGCTCGAGCGGCGCGTTCTTCTTGATCAACCACGCGCCTTGCGCCGGAGAACCGGTGGACTGCGATGTCAGTGTCGACCACGACTCGATCAGCTTGTCTGGCTCGGAGTTCTCGAAGTCGAAGAACTCGGTCATCCCGTAGGGAACGTTGACACTGACGGTGGTGTCCTCCAATGCGAAACCCTGCTGGACGCGCCACGGATCCCACGGCGTGCGCTCCTCGTTTTCGGCGACGCAGGCCGAGAACTTCATCGGCGTCCCAATCGTGTCCATGTCGGTGATCCCCGGATATGTCAGCCCGACGTTCATCATGATCAGTCGGATCGCCCGGCCGATGGCCACGTTGACCTGCGAGATCGACCCGGGGCCCAGCGCGCACACACCGTTGTTCATCCCCACCTCGGCAGCCAGCGGCCCCGACACCAGAATGATCGGTGCTTGCGGGCCGGTCGACATCGCCCACGTACGCAGGCCCATCGACGGGTCGAGGATGCATTCGACCGCAGCCATCACGATCGGCATCACGTTCGGCTGGCAGCCGGCCATCACCGCGTTGGCGGCGATCTTTTCGACCGTGCCGACGCCGAAGCCGGGGGCGAACAGCCCGACCACCTCCTCGGCGTGACGTCCGCTGGCGGCGACCATCGCGTCGACCTTGGCGGCCGTCGGGGGGATCAGCGGCAACCCGTCGCTCCATCCGTTGCGCACGAAGGTGGCCTGCATCGCATCGAACGCGGCAAGCAGATCGGAGCCTTCGAAGCGTTGCGTGAGCGTGTCGCACTGGACGATCAGGTCGAACTGCGGCGGCGATGCAAACACGACACGATCGATCGTCAGACAGTCGACCATCGCCGGGAACGCGTCGTCGACCATCTGACGAATCTCGTCGACGGTCTTGTTCGAGAAGCATTCCGGCACGATCAACGGGCAGGCCTCGGGAATGCCGAACGTCTTCACGCTGAACCGGGCGTCCTCTTCGAAGATCGCTGCGGTGAACCCGAACGCGGGAACGCCGCGGCGCTCCAACTCGCACAGATCGCGCATCAGCCACGACGTGCAACTGCCACAGTCCGCGGTAGTAGCCACCACCGCGTCGACACGGTCGTGGAGCATCTGCAACTGCTCCTCCGATAGGTATCGGTTGGTTCCGCCCAGGTCGCCGGTCAGCTCCACAAAGTCGATGCCCGGGAAGCGCTCGGCGAATAACTCCTTGGTGCGCTGCAAGGCATGCAGCCCGTTTTGTTTGCCGTTCCAGTACAGGGCGATGCGCGTCCCGTCGAGCGATTCAAGACGCGGCGCAGGGGCAAAGCGCACCGCATCGTCTGTGTCCGACTGCGGGGTGGCGATCGGGTTAACGATTTCCAGTACGGCGCGATCGGTCACTCGACTACCTCGATGACGACGTTGACGCCAGGCGCGCGGTGGGCCAGTGTCTCGGACATCAGTTGGCGCAGTTCGATCTGCGGAAGCACGCAGCCGTCGTCGTCGCACGATGCGTCAATGCCAGGCCGATAGCTGACGCGCAGCTCGTCATCGGTGACACCGAGCAGGGTCAGCTCTCCCCCATCGCGACGAACCATCCGGCTGAACTGTTGGACGAGCGCGAACGCTGACGATTCATCCATGGTGACGACCTCCCATGGATCGATCCTAGAGATCGATGGCGGGTCGCCGCCTAGCGCGGCAAGCCGAGGACGCGCTGGGCGACCAGATTGCGCTGCACTTGTTGGGTGCCGCCGAAGATCGACTGGGCACGCGACCAGACATACGACTGCCAGAACCGCTCGGGCTCCAGCACGGCACGCGCCGCGAGCACGTCGTACAGGGCGTGACTGATCCGCTGGTCGGCTCGGGTCATCAGCAGTTTGTCGATCGAGCCCTCCGGGCCCGGGGCGCTGCCGTCCAAGCGAGCGCTGGTCGAGCGCTGGACGTGGACGCGCAATGCTTCCAGCTCGACCCAGGCCTCGGCCAGCGAGTGGCGCTGGACATCGTCGACGCTCAGTTGACCATCGCGGATGGCCGCTTCGACCAGCGACAGCTGACGGCCCAAACGAGCTGTCCAGCCCATGTCGGCCGGTCCGCGTTCAAAGCCCAACAACGCCATGGCGATCTCCCAGCCCTGACCGGGGTTGCCCAGCAGATTCTCGGCCGGGACGACCACGTCATCGAAGAACACCGCGGCGAATTCTCGGGATCCGTAGGCCGTCTCGATCGGCGTGACCTCGATGCCGGGCGTGTCCATCGGCACCATCAGCATCGACAGTCCGCGATGTTGAGGCGCATCCGCCTCGGTGCGCAGCAACAGCAAACACCACTGGGCCCACAGTGCTTCACTGGTCCAGATCTTCTGCCCGTTGACCCGGTAGGCATCGGTGCCGTCGGCGGTGGTGAATCGTTCGCCGCGCGTGGTCAGCGAGGCGAGGTCGGAGCCAGCGTTCGGTTCGCTGAAGCCTTGGCACCAGCGCAGGCGGCACGACAACATCCCCGACAGGTGCTCGGTCTTCTGATCCTCGTTGCCGAACAGCCGAATCGCATTGGTGATGTGGTTGATCGCCGGGGCCGGCGGCGCACCGAAGGCACCGAGTTCGTCGTTGAGGATCGCCTCGTGGGCCGGCGACAGACCCCGCCCTCCATAGGCGACCGGGAAGGTCAGCCCAACCCAGCCTGCATCGGCCAGCATCCGGTGCCAAACGTGTTGGGCGTCCATCTCGGCGTCGTCACCGTCGCCGACTTCGGGTGCCGGATTGTCGTGCAACCAGGCGCGCAACCCAGCCCGGAACTCGGCCTCGTCGGGCGAGTCGCCAAAGTTCAGTCCATCGGTGGTGCTCGGCGGGATCTCGGCGTCGGTGTGGTCCTCGGCCAAGCGCGTCGCGGCGATCGCCAACAGCTGGACGCGCTGATCGCCGAACAGTTGATCGTCGAGCAAGGCGCGCCGCAGCCGCAGATGCATCAGGTGCTCCCACGTCACGGCGACACCGCCGTGGCACTGCGTGCAGGCCTCGATCACGCTGCGCGCTGCTCGTCCGGCGTAGGCCTTGGCTTGGCGGGCGGCCAACAGCGCGCCAGCGGGCGTGAGACGGTCGACCGCCCAGGAGGCACGGAGCATCGAACTGCGGCTCGCTTCCACCAACACCGCGGCGTCGGCGGCGAGGTGCTGCAGCGCTTGGAAGCTGCCGATCGGCTTCCCGAACTGCTGCCGGTCGCGTAGGTAGACCACCGTCTCGTCCAGCGCGGCCTGCATCAGGCCAACCAGATCGGCGGCCAGGACGGTGAGCGTCAGGGCGTGGATCCGGTGTCGATCATCCTCGCTCAGCGTGCCCACCTGCTGGCCGGCATCCAAGCGCGTACGCAGCATCGACTGGGTCAGGTCCAGGCCGTCGATCGCCGTGGTTTCCGAAATGGCGTGAAGATGCACACTGCCGTCGTCACCGATCGACAACACGCCATCGGCACCCGCAGCTCCGACGCACACCGCCTCGGTCGTCGGGCGGGCAATGCGCTGCAGATCGACCGACATCGCCACGCCAAGCCGACGCTCACCCCCGACAACGGGCTCCAGAACCGAGGATGCCTGCGCTGCGGCGAGGATCGATGGGACAATCGCACCCTGCACAACAAACGGGGCGGGCGTCATCGTCGCCGCCAACTCGACGGCCACCACGCAGACCTCGATCGCCGAGGCGTCCATGCCGCCCGACGATTCCGGCACCCGCAGGGCCAACAGACCGGCGTCGGCGAACACGCCCCAGATGGCCGTGGCGCGATCGTCGATCGAGCCGAGGTCTTCGACGCTCGCCAGACCGTTCGCCGCCGCGATCCGCGCTGCGGTCTCGCGCAGCATCTCTTGCTCGTCACTCAGCCTGACGTCCACACCATCTCCTGGATGTTTCTGGTTCTTGGATGCGCCTGATTTCCATCCGGTACGTACGGTAGCGGTCGAGCGTCGACGGCCAGCTTTCCGCTGGCTGGCAGGATCCAGCATGACCTGCACGTCGTTGCCCCACTATTCTCACGGGCCTGAGCGAGTCGACGATCCCCTCGGTTTTCGCGGCGTATGTCCGCAACCATCCGGCGGCGGTTGTGATCGACGACGGCGTGCCCCACACCGCCACCCGAATGGGCGCGGACGTCGCCTCGGTCGCTCGTGGTCTCGCCGGCTTCGGGATTCGGACCGGTGACCGCATCGCCATCCAGGCGCCGAACGGCTACCCATGGGCGATCGCTGCGTTCGCTGCGTTGCAGGTTGGGGCGACGATCGTGCCGATCAGTACCCGCTACAGCCGTCACGAGTCCGCGCAGCTCGTCCAACGCAGCCGGACGCGCTTGGTGTTCGCCGCGGGTGACTTTCTGGGGCGCGATTACGCCGCTGAGCTGGCCGAGGTGGTGGAGGCGGACGCCGTGGTCGCCGTTGACGACATCGATGCGCTGTTGCAATGGGCCGATCGAGCGGGGTCGGTGGCGGGAGCGGCGCGGCGGGCGGCCGAACTGGCCGGTGCAGTCACTCCAGCATTGGCGGCGTTCGTCCAGTTCACCTCGGGCACCACGGGTGCCCCCAAAGGCGCACTCCTCCGCCACGGCGCGCTGATCGCCACGACCCGGGAATGGATCGATGCGACCGGCCTGTGCAGCACGGACCGCTACGCGGTCGTTGCACCGTTCTTCCACATCAGCGGCTACAAGACGGGCCTGCTCGCCTGCCTGTTGGCAGGCGCCCAGGCGTACCCGTTGGCCACCTTCGACCCCGACTCGCTGCTGCGCCTCATCGAACGAACATCGATCACGGTGCTCCAGGGGCCGCCGACGCTGTACTTGGAGCTGATCGCCAGATCGCAAGCCAAGCCAACGATCGATATCTCCTCGCTGCGACTCGGTGTCACTGGTGGCACGGTGGTGCCCGCCGCCGTGGTCCAACGGATGCGCACCACGTTGGGGTTCGACAGCATCATCACCTCGTACGGCATTACCGAGGCCAGCGGCGTGGTGACGATCTGCCGACCCGGCGATAGCGACGAGGTGGTCGGCCACACGTCAGGACGACCAATCGACAGCGCGACCGTGCGGATCATCCCGCTCGACCCGCCGGATGACGATGGGCATGGCCAGATCGTCGTCCACAGCCGGCACCTGATGAGTGGTTATCTGGACGACCCGCACGCCACCGCCCGAGCGATCGACCCCGACGGTTGGCTGCACACCGGGGACATCGGCTATCTGGACGATGGCGGCAATCTGGTGTTGACCGGTCGGCTCAGCGACATGCTCATCGTCGGCGGGTTCAATGCCTACCCGGCCGAGATCGAGGCGGTCCTGAGTGCCCACGATGCCGTGCAGGCCGCCGCCGTGATCGGCGTGCCCGACGATCGACTCGGCGAGGTGCCGGTGGCATTCGTCGTGCCGGATGCCGATGGTCAGTTCGACGAGGCGAGCGTGCTCGAGTGGGCCCGACCGCGGCTGGCCAGCTTCAAGATGCCACGGTCGTTCACAACCATCGCCGCGTTACCCCTGAACGCGGCCGGCAAAGTCGACAAGCTGGCGTTGCGCCGACACTGGTTGGCCGCAAACGGCTGATCGGTCAGCGGGCGACGGGCGGGTCGGCTTGGCGTTGTTCAGTCCAGTCGACGACGACGCGCCGCTGACGGATCTTCCACTCACCTTCGGCGTTTGGCTCGTAGTCATCCTGGTAGCGGATCAGCATCACGTGATCATTCGCCGTACCGTCGTCACGCACCGTCAGATGATGGGCGAGGCAGTAGACCTCACCAGTGGCTCGATCGGGGCCAATGTCGTAGGTGGACTGACCGAGCATGTGGAACGTGCGCGTGTAGCGGCGCAGCATGCCGGGGATCTTGGCCAACTGTTCGTGACCGATCCGGCTTCCTTGCGGCGTCTCGTGGTCGGCCGACGAGTAGGTGTACAACGCTGCGTCGGGATGAAACGCGCTGATGAATCGCTCGGCGTCGCCGCGATCCACCGCCGCGGCGTACGTCTCGGCCAAGTGGCGTAGGTGCTGAGTGCTGACGGTCATCGGGATTCTCCCAGGTCGTTTCGTGAGTCCGGTCGTGGCTCGAATCGATAGCGCAACGGCAACGCCTCGACGGCGTTGACCATCACCCGCGGCTTCCAGCGCGGCTCGCCGATCAGCTCCAAGTCGACGCAATTGCTGGCGATCGTGGCGGCGAATTCCTGCAGCTCGGTACGGGCGATCGCTTGACCCAGACAAAAGTGCGGGCCAACGCTGAACGTGTACGACCAGATGTTTGGGTCGCGGGTGATGTCGAAGCGGTCCGGGTCGCGCCAGCGCGCCGCATCGCGGTTCGGTCCACCGACCAGTACCGACAGCGCCTCGCCAGCGGCAAATGCCAGTCCGCCGACCGTCGTCGGCGCATCGACCTTCTTGCCGATCGCGTAGAAGCCAGGGCGATGGCGCAGGACCTCTTCGGCGGCACCGCGCTTCAGGCCGTCGGGGTCGGCGCGCAGCAGGGCGGCCTGATCCGGGTGCCGGCACAGCTCCAGCAGCGTGCTGGTCATCACGCTCGAGGTGCTTTCCACGGCGCCACCGAAGATGTTGGTGAACAGCACGATCAACTCATCGTGACTTAACCGGTGGCCCTCCTCCTCGGCCTCGATCAGCCTGGTCAGCAGGTCGTCGCGCGGCTCCCGACGGCGTTGCTCGACCAGTCCATCGACGAACTCCATCAACTTGGCGAAGGTGGCGTTGGCCGCAGCGCGGATCTGTGGGGTGACGTTCGGGCCAAACGCGTCGGCCGCGCCGTCGGCCAGCGTCGCGGCCATCGTCATCGCCTCGTCGACATCGATCCCCAGGAACTCGACGATCCCCAAAAACGGCACGTGGCGAAATGCGCTGCGCCCATCCAACTCGCCGCGATCGGCATGGTCGGCCAACACCTTGCGCGTTTGGGCACGCACCAACGGGCGCAAGCGGTCGGCTGATCGTGGCGTGATTGCCCGGCTGACCAGGCTGCGCAGTCGGCGGTGATCCTCGCCATTGCGCGCTCCGATCGAGTACCGGCGCCATTCGTACAGGGCGTCGCCCGGTTTGAAGCCGCGTTGCTCGATGTATTCCAGGCCCTCGTTGATCACATGCGGATGCGTCTTTAATGACTCGGCATCCGACCAGCGCAGCAGCACCTTGACACCCTCCGGCGTCACCGCCGTGCCGTGGCGATCGCGCAGCTCGTTGAGGATCGGATACGGGTCCTGCCAGTAGTCATCGTCATCGAGCGGGACGGCCGGTAACGAGGATGTCGAGCTCACTGCATGCTCCAGCCGGCGCTCACGGGGCCCACGTCGGCGTCGAACGCTGCCGCCCACCCGGACCGCTATAGGCCAGGCCGATACCCGGACGGGACGGATACTCGATCTGCGGCAGCTGTGCGCGAAGGCCCTGCCAGGCGTCGATCAGCCGATCCTCGTTGGCGTAGTCGAACGGGTCGGTCAGCACAGTCTCCTCTTGGCCACGTGGTGCCAACGGGTTCTCGGCAAGCCACTGCGCGGTCAGACCGACCGCCTGTCTGGCGGGCACCGCATCGCGGTAGCCCAGGTCGTTGCGCAGCCGGCTGGTGTCCATCACCCGATGGGTTGGCAGTGGCTGGGCAAGGAGTGGGTGGGCCGGCACGGCCACGTCATAGGGCATCGAGATCAATTCCAGCTCGGCGTTCAACGCCGCGGCGCACAGCTCGACCACGTGGCGGATCGTCAAGACCTCGTCGTCACCAGCGTTGAATACCTTTCCTGCTGCGGCGTCGGGGGTGTCGACGGCCAAGAGCACCGCGTGGGCCAGGTTTTCGGTATAGCCGTGGTGGTGCAGGGTCAGCCCATCGTCGGGGATGATCATCCGCCGCCGACCGTCCAGAATCCTGCGCACGGTCGACCATTCACGCGGCACCACCTGGTATGGCCCGTAGACGTAGGGGTAGCGGAAGTGGGCGGCGCGCGGATGATGGGACAGCACCGCTTCTTCGGTACGGGCGACGCGAAATCCCTTCTGATCGTCGCCAGGCTCGATGACCGTCGGCGCGTCCTCGCTGACCGGCACAGGCAGTCCGTGTGGCTCGAACAGGAAGGGATTCATCCAACCACGGATCGCCGGGACGCCACCGACGGATACGAACCGGTCGGTCATCCCGGCGGTGATCTCGGCGATCGTCCGCAGCCGACCGTACATCGCCACGATCACATCGAATCGCTGGCCAGCGAGGGCGGCGCGCAGGTCGTCGGCGTCGTATGGGTCGTGGTGCAGATGGCGAACCTCGGCCGGTGTCTCGGCACGTTCGTGGCTGCCGCGGTGCAAGATCGTGACGTCGTAACCGCGTTGCACCAGGCCACGCACAATCGGGATCCCGGTTGGACCAGTGCCACCGATAACCAGCGCTCGTTCCGCCATCTCGTTAGAAGTTGTTGCCGCCGTTCAGACCAATGGTCTGCCCGGTGATCCACGACGCCTCGTCCGAGGCTAAGTACACGCAGGCGAAGCCGACATCGGCGCCCGTGCCCAGGCGCCCAACGGGAACACGACGCGCCATCTGGGCGGTCGCCGCCCGCCCAGCATCGTCACCGTCGTCGGACTCGCCGGGCCGTCGCATCAGCCCAAGCGACACGGTGTTGGCGGTAATGCCCTGCTGCGCGTATTCGATGGCGATGTGACGCATGAAGGCGGCTCCGCCGCCCTTGCCAGCCCCGTAGATCGACACGCCAATCGGCAGTCCGACCTGCCCGGCACCCGACGAGATCGTGATCACCCGTCCCCGGCCTCGCGCCAGCATTCCCGGCAGCGTGGCGCGTGTGCAGTTGAACACGCCGGTGAGATTGACGTCGATATACGGCGCCCATTCTTCGGGTGCCATATCCAGGAACTTTGCCGGTCGCATCGACGGCGGGATGCCGGCGTTGTTGACCAGGATGTCCACCGGGCCCACCGAATCGATCGCCGCTGTCACCGCAGCGAGATCGGTGACGTCGAACGGCAGCGCCTGCACACCGACCTCTGCGGCCGCGCCGGCCGCACGGTCGGGATTAACGTCGTTGATCAGCACCGTGGCTCCGGCAGCCTTCAACACCTCGGCGATCCCGGTACCGACCCCTTGGCCGGCGCCGGTCACCAGCGCGGTCTTCCCGCTCAGATCAAACATCGTTATGGCTCCATCCTGATCTTGCTGTTGTCCCACGACAGGACCTTGCCGTGCGGAACGAAACGCAGCATCGTTCGCCCTGCGTAATGCTGGCGGGTGGCCGCGGGCAGCTTGGCCACCGCCGGGCGGAATGCCGCGTACTTGCGGTCGATCGCTTGAGTGGCCGCGTCGATTTCAGTCTGATCGTCGACCACCTCGAGATATCCGCTGAGATGGGCAGCAACCAGGTCCACCCACCGTTCGCCGGACTCGATCAGCAGCGAAGCTCGTGGGTCGCGACGGACCCGGGCCAGCTTCTTGGACTGGGCCGGGGTGCTGATGTACACGCTCCGTTCGACCACAGCGAACCACACCGGCAGGGCGATCGGCGCGCCATCGCGCTTCAGCGTGGTCAGCACGGCAGTGTGCGCACCTTCCAGCGCGCTCCACACCTCGTCGTCCGTCAGACGAACACTCATTGGCCATCCTTGGCTGGCTTCGGCGACATCAGCTCGACACGGGCTCCGTCTGGATCGGCGAGGAACAGCAACTCGACGCCGACGCTGACTCGCGTGTGACCGAGGATCGTTCCGCCGGCCTCGACCAGCCGCGCCGCCGTGGCGTCGACATCGTCGACGTAGAACGACAGATGGGTGAACCCAAGCTGACCGCGGCTGGACGATGGCGTCCCGCCCGCTTCCGGGGTCTGGTACGCCAGCAGCTCGATCGACATCCCGTCTTTGACGATGAACTGCGACACGACCTGGACCGGGCTGGCGACCTCGAGGGCATCGGCCATACCGGGCATCATCGTGTCGTCCAAGTCGTAGCGAATGCCGAGCTCGAACCCAAGTCCGTCGACGTAGAACTTCAGCGACCGTTCCAGATTGCTGACACACAAGCCGATGTGGGACGCGTCGATCGAAGAGCTCATCGCCTGATCGTAGGAGACGACTCCACCGTGGATCGGCTCGGCCGCATCGCGACGACAGCGGCCGAGCGCCGCTCGGCGCGGTACGGTCCGGCGATGACCGAGTTCGAGCATGTCCATGTCGATGTCGGCGGGCTGCGGATGCATGCCGCGCTGTCTGGCCCGGCCGATGGGCCCGCCGTCTTGTTGTGTCACGGATTCCCTGAAAGCTGGTATTCGTGGCGCCATCAATTGCGTGCCCTTGGTGAAGCCGGGTATCGGGTCATCGCCCCCGATCAGCGCGGTTACGGCCAGACCGACGCGCCCAGCGAGGTCGCCGCCTATTCACAGCTGCACCTCGTCGGCGACGTGGTCGGTCTGCTGGATGCGCTCGACGTGCCCTCAGCAACGATTGTCGGCCACGACTGGGGCGGGCCGGTGGCCTGGAACTCGGCGATGATCCGTCCCGATCGGTTCCCCGCCGTGGTGGGGATCAGCGTGCCGTTCGCGCCGCGGCTGCCGGGCGCTTTGCCGCCGACGGCCACGCTGCGCGCCGCGCTCGGTGACTCGTTCTTCTACGTCCTGTACTTTCAGGAGCCGGGTGTGGCCGAAGCCGAGCTCGACGGCGACATTCGGGCAACGCTGCGCAAGACGCTGTATTCGATCTCTGGCGACATTCCGGCCAAAGATTTTCGCTTCTTCGATCCATCCGCACGCTGCTTCAACGACCTGCTGCTTGAGCCGGAGACGCTGCCAGAGTGGCTGACCGAGCACGACCTCGATGTCTTCACGGCGGAGTTCGAACGGAAAGGAACCTTCCGTCACGCGCTGAACTGGTATCGCAACATCGACCAAAGCTGGGAGCTGATGGCTGCGCACCTCGGCAAGGGCATCGACTCGCCGGCGCTGTTCATCGGTGCCGAACGCGACGCGATCTTTGGGTTGACTCCTGAACGAGTGCTCGCCACCAGGCAATGGGTGCCGAAACTGCGCGATCCGATCTGGGTGCCCGACTGTGGCCACTGGATCCAGCAGGAGGAGCCGGAAGTGGTCAACAACGCGCTCCTGGAGTTTCTTGCGACGGCCTGATCAGACGGCGGATCGCTATCGTCGGCGGCGATGACGCGCGCAACGATGACGACCCCAGCGACGACCCAGACGACGACTCCAACGACCAGTCCATCGTCCAGCCGGACGTTGTCGGACCCCGACGACTTCTCCCACCTTGCGGGCGGCGCCCTGGTCACCGGTGGCACCGGAGGAATCGGTGCGGCGATCTGCCGGATGCTGGCCCAGCGCGGCTCGCGAGTCGCGGTCGGCTACCGCCGTGGACGCGACGCCGCCGAACAACTCGTCGGGGAGTTCCCCCAGGGACAGTGCCTCGCCGTTCATGTCGACCTGGCCGATCCAGCGTCGATTGCCGCCGCGGTGGACGTCGCCGCCAGCGAGTTTGGAGGGATCCACACCTTTGTTCACGCGGCCGGGCCGCATGTGCCGCAGATGCATCTCAGCAAGGTTGATCCAACGTTGCTTGCCCAGCAACTGAACGAGGACGTCGTCGGCTTCTTCACCGTCGCTCAGCAGTGCTTGGCCCACCTCCGCGAGTCGCGCGGCTCGATTGTGGCCGTCACCACAGCCGCGACACTTCGTTATCCCGTGCGCGATGGACTGTCCTCGGGGCCGAAGGCGGCGGTCGACGCATTCGTTCGCGGCTTGGCCGCCGAGGAGGGTCGATTCGGCGTGCGTGCCAATTCCGTGGGCCCGGGGATGCTGACCGATGGCATGGCCCAGCGGCTGATGGCGTCGGGCGACTTAGACGAGGCTGCGCTCGCGGTCACACGCAAGAACATTCCGCTGCGCACATTCGGCGACGCCAACGACATCGCCGAAGCCGTCTGCTTTCTCGCATCGGCCCGCGCCGACTTCATCTCCGGACAACTGTTAGCGGTCGACGGCGGCTACACGGTCTGAGACCCGCGTTGGATAGTGTCCGCCGGATGGACGACGCCGACGCCCGCGCACTGGTCAATCGGTGGTGGTCGATCTGGCGCGACGGCGATCTGTCGCCCATCGATCAGATCTGCGCCGACCCATACCTGCGCCACACGGGAATGGGTTCCGAACGGCTGACGCGGGCGGCCTACAAGGAGCGCCTCCGGCTGACGCTCAGGGTGCTGCACGGTGCGGCGACCACCATCGATGATCAGGTAGTCGTTGCCGACCCGGCGACCGGCGAAACCAAGGTCTGGACCCGCGCCACGAGCCGCGGCGTCAACTTGACCAACGAGGGTGACGCAGTGATCACCTGGATCGTGATCCACCGGATCGCCGACGGGTTGATCGCCAAAACCTGGGCGGCGACACTCAGTGGCGTGCAGTGGAGGGCGCTCTAGCCCAAACCGCGGGTCAGTTCGACTTCGACATATGCCCGGCGGCGGAACATGAACGTTGTCATCACGGCCAGCACGATCGCACCGATCATCACCAGCGTTGTCCGCAATCCGATTCGGTCGGCCAACGCCCCCAGCGGCAGTGCGGCGATGCCGAACCCGCTGAAGCCGAGCATCACGATCGACTGAATTCTGCCGTGATATTCGAACGCGCTGAGGTTGAGCAACATCGAATTGCACGTCGTTTGGAACATCAAACTCGTCGCACCGGTGATCGAGATCACGATGGCCACGAGGAAGAACGACGGCGACACTCCGATCAGGATCAGGCAGATGCCGAAGGCGAAACCCGACAGCGTGACCGACTTCCAGGGATCGTGGCGGCTCGAGAAGCGGGCCACCGCCAGCCCGGCGATCACCGCGCCGCCAGCCGACGTCGCCGACAGGATTCCGTAGCCCGCTGAGCCGCGATCGAACATCCCGTCGGCGACCGTCGGCAGGAACGCCATATACGGGTAGCCGATCATGATCACGGTCAACGAGCAGGCGACAAGCATGCGCAGGTCGGGCCGATTGCGAACGTAGGCGATCCCGTCGCGCAGCTGACTCAACGGTGATGTCATCTGATCCAGTTTCGTCGGCTTGGCGGGCGGCAGCGTCATGGTCAATGCGGTACCGATCAGGGTCAGCACCCCACAGGCGATGAAGGTGATCTCCAGGCCAAGCGCGGTTGCCCCGATGATGATCCCGGCGACGGTCGGACCGATGACGCGCATCCCCTCGGCGCCCATCTGGCTCAAGACGATGGCGTTGCTCAGTCGTTCGCTACCAACGATGTCGGTGGTGTAGGCCATGCGCGCCGGTCCGAACAGGGCAAAGGCCACCGCCTGAACCGCGCTGGCGCCCATCAGCATCCAGTAGGCGACCACGTTGAATGTGATTGCCAGACCAACCCACAGCGCCGACGCGGCGAGCAACAGTTGGGCGATGACGAGGACGAGTCGCTTCGGAAGGCGATCGGCGAGGACGCCGCCCACGGGGGTCGCCAGCAGCATCGCCACGCCGAAGGCAAGCAGCACCCCTCCCAGGCCGGCGTTGGTGCCGGTCAGTTCACGGGCCAGCCAGCCACGCGCGATCGCTTGGCTGGCGACGGCGAAAAAGACCACCAGCCCGGCCAGCCACAGCCGCCGAAACGCTGGCACCTGGAGGGCCGCGAACATCTGCTCGGACGAGCCTTGAGCGGGCTGAGCGACAGCGTCGGTGTCGATCAGCCGGTCGGTCATCCGCACCTTGCTAGCAGCGCCGACGGCTGGCGCGGTGATCGAAGCGCGAACCAGGTCGGTTGTTTACGCCTCGGGCAGCTTCTCCCACCACTGGCACCACCAATTGTCGCCCACCAAGATGCGCAGCTTTGGGTGCCAGCAATACGAGATCTCGGCGGTCTCGTCCAGGTAGTACAGGCAGTTGTCGCAGCGCTCATCGCCCGACGGCCGCCCCTTCAGCACTGCAGCATCGGACAGATGGCGCAGCTCGATGGCAAGCTTCTCGTCGATCGGCTTTGGCTCTGGATCAGGGATCACGTAATCGCTCACATCCCGAACCGTAGTCAACCAGCGCTGCTCGTTCGCCCTTTTTCGATCGGCTCGGTCCTGTTCAGCGGCCGTCGTCGACGATCCGACCGTCTTCGATCCGCACGGTACGGTCGGCATAGTGGGTGATGCGCTGGTCGTGGGTCACCAAGATCGCCGCCGTCGAGCGCGCCTTCATCTCCTCGCGGATCAGGCTGACCACCTGGTCGCCCAGTTCGGAGTCCAGAGCCGAGGTTGGTTCGTCGAACAGCACCAGCCGCGGCTCGTTCATCAGCGCCCGGCCGATCGCGACACGCTGACGCTGGCCACCTGACAACGCAGCGGGCAGATGCGTGGCTCGATCGCCGAGGCCTAGCTCGTCGAGCAACTGATCGGCGCGTCCTGCGGCTTGACGCCGACCGCGACCGCTGCGCCCGGCGAGTTCATCGACCACCAGCAGGTTTTCGCGAGCCGTCAGGAACGGCACCAGATTGACGGTCTGAAAGACGAAGCCGACCTGCGTCCGTCGAAATTCGGTCAGCTCGCGTTCGGAACTCTCGAGCAGGTTGTGACCGGCGACGATGGCCTCGCCGCTGGTTGCTCGCAGCAGACCACCGACAATCGAGCACAGCGTCGTCTTGCCCGACCCGGACGGTCCGACGAGGGCGATGATCTCGTCGCCGCCGACGTCCAGGTTCACCCGGTCGAGTGCCACCACCTGGCTGTCACCGTCGCCGAAGACCTTGGTGACCTCGGCCAGGACCACGACGTTGTCATCGTTGGCGGATGCGGATGCGGATCCGGATGTGGGTGGACGTTGTGCGTCGCTCATCGATCCCTCGCGTTCATCGGTCTGTGCCTGCGGATCATCGTTCATGCGCCCGCTCCAATCGCCGAGGCCGGATCGACGCGCAGCACCCGACGCAGTGAGAACACCGAGCCGATCGCCGCAGCGAGCAACATCAGCGCGACGCTCAGCAGGACGCGGGACACGGTCAGCTGAAAGGGCACGGAACCGGGCGGAATCGCCGCGTCGAGGCCAACCGCGAGGAGACTGCCGATCACCGAAGCGACCAGCGTGACCGTCCCGGCCTGGACCAGGACCCCTCCGAACAGCGTTCTCGACGATGCCCCGATCGCTTTCAGCGTTCCGTACAGCGGGAGTCGTTCGACGGTGATCAGCCAGAAGAACAGGGCGACCACCAGCAGGGCGACGATCGCCGTCACCCCGATGATCTGATTGAACGTCGTGCGTTGCTGGGCCACGCCGGGCAACGCTTCGATGGCCGCCGGGAACGTCATCGTCCGCGTCCGGCCCGTGGCCGAGTCGATGTCGACGGCGATCCGCGACGCACGATCTGCGTCGACGCGCAGGACCAGCGCGGCGACCGTGTCGGCGGCGACCGCCCGGTCGGGACGATTGGCTGCGGTGACCATCCGCCAGGTCGATAATGACCCCCACAGCGAGGCCTGGCCGGCGTACTGCGTGTCGTTCGTAAAGGCGGTGATCCTCAGTGGGCTGCGTTGCGAGCCGACCAGGATCGTGTCGCCGACTCGGTAGCCATCGGCCTGCAGGCTGTCATCGGCGATTACCTCGCCGTCGTTTGGCGGTTCGACGGGGAGTCCGCGAGGGGCCAGGTCATACCCGAAGACGACCACCCCAACGACCTCACGGCTTGTCGGGTCGTCGCTCGGCCGTCCGGCGAGCTGGATACTGCCCAGCGACCCGACCCGGTCGACGCCGGGCACCGAGGCCACCCGCTGCGCCAGCGCGGCGTCGATTCGACTGCGAACCAGTGATTCGTCAGCTTGCGTGGAAAACACGATCAGCTCGGCACGCTGGGCGCGAAACGCGCCGGTGGACGAGGCGATCAGACCATCGAGTAGGCCACCCAAGAAGATCAACAGCACGGCCAGGACGACGAGCACGGCGGTGGCGACGCCGAAGCGACCTGGTGTTCGGCGCAGTTCGCGCCACGCCAGCCTCACCGCTGCCCACCACCCGTCGTTGCCTCGATTGGGTCGATCCGCAAAACACGGCGAATCGAGACCAACGAGCCCACCACGGCCAAGCCCAGGAATGCCACGGTCCACAGTCGCACCGCGCCGCCGTCGTAGTCCAAGCTCAGTCCGCCGACGCGACCGCGGGCGATCATCGAATACAGCGCCGTGCCGATCAGGATGCCGAACGATGTGACCAGCACGACCTGGATCAACACGGCGCGCACGAGCACGCTGGCGGACGCCCCGATCGCCCGTAACAGGACGAGGGATCGAGCCTTCTGCAGCGTCCAGATCAGAAAGAACAGCCCGGTCACCAATGGCACCACCAGGGCATACAGGGCGAAGATCAGCAGGAATGACTGGCTGACCTGCTTGACACCTGGCGCTGTGTCGGCCGCAACGCGACGCGTCACCGCATCGACGTCGGGGGAGGTGGCGTTTGCCGCGTCGGCCAGTTGCTGGTCACTGACCCCCGGCTTGGGTTCGAGGAGGATCGCGTTGGGCAACACCTCCGCCGCGTCGGGATTGACGGCCCACACAGCCGCGGCATAGGTGTCGAAGTCGGTGAACAGCGTCGGCGTCACGTTGAGCTGCACGTTGTCGGCAAGCCCGACGACCGAGATCGTCACGGTCTCGTCGCCGTGGGCCTGCACGACGCGCACGACGTCGTTCAGATGGAAGTCAGCTGCATTGCCGACCGCTTCCCCCGCCGACGCCGGTAGACGCCCGTCGACCAGCGTTGCCGGGCGGCTGACCTGGGCGTTGTCGATCCCGATGATCGCCGCGTCGGTGAACTCACCGTCACCGACCCGCACGGTGAAGGTTCCCTGGCCGAGCCGAGCAGATGCCCCGAGGCCATCGGTTCGGGCAATCTGTGCTTCTAGATCGGGCGTGATCAGCCCGCCCTGCAACGTCCGCTGCGCTTCGACGCTGTAGACGATGACCGGCGCGGTTTGGTTTCGAATCCCCCCGACGAACGACGCCAGCAAGCCCGACCGGAGGGCCTGTTGGAACAGCACCAGAAACAACAGCAGTCCCACCGCGAATGCCAGCGAGACAAACCGCACGATGTTGCGACGAATCTCCTTGAACGCGAGGAACACGGTTAGCTCAGCTCGAGGTCATCGGATCCAACACCCGGGAGATCGTCGACCATGGACCGAGCCTACCGATGACAGTTACGGGCCACTGGACGATCAGGATTTCGGCCGTGGGTGCACGGCACTGGAGAATTTCGACCGATCCGGTACGGTCAGCCAGATGGCGATGCCCACCGATATTGGCGTGGTCGACCTGCAGACCGGATTTCCGTACCGCAGCATCGACGAAAAGAAGGCCACCTATACGTTCTTTCGAGACAATCTGAAGGACCGCGAGAGCCTGGAACAGATGGAGTTTCCAGCGGAGTACATGTTCAAGGGCGTGCCCGACCTGGTTTCCGAGGACACCGATGTGGTCGCCTGGACGTTGGACAAAATGGACACGTATGGCGTTGCCGTGGGGATGTGCGGACTCTCCGACAAGAGCATCGAGGCGAAGCGGCGCCATCCCGATCGGTTCGTCCTGCAACTGTCGGTCAGTCCCCACGAAGGCGTCGACGGCTTGCGGCGGATCACTGCGGCGAAGCGCGACCACGACATCGTCGGTGTGATGGTCTTTCCTTCTGGGCTGACTCCGCAAGTCGGCATCGACGACAAGCTGATGTACCCGCTGTACGCCAAGTGCGTCGAACTTGGCATTCCGATGGCCGTGAACGCCGGAATTGTTGGCCCGCGAATGCCGAGCTGGCCGCAATTCGTCGAGCGGCTCGACGAGGTTTGCTACGACTTCCCCGAACTGACCCTGGTGATGATGCACGGCGCTGAGCCGTGGACCGCGCTGGCCGTCAAGCTGATGTTGAAGTGGCCGGGCCTGCACTACATGACCAGCGCGTTCGCTCCCAAGCACTATCCGAAAGACATCATCGCCTACGCCAACACACGCGGTGCCGACAAGATCATGTACTGCGGGTACCCGTCTGGTTTGACCTACGAGCGCCAGTTCGGCGAGCTGCCGAACGTGCCATTTCACGACAACGTGTGGCCGAAGTTTCTGCGTGAGAACGCGATACGCGTCTACAAGATCGATGAAGCGATCGCCCGGGCCACTGGCAACAGCTGACGGTCAAATCTGACGGCGTTGCTACGCTCCCGCTGACCACACGAAGGGGCACACATGAACGTCGAAGACATGGTGTTGGTGAGCATCGATGACCACGTCATCGAGCCGCCGGGGATGTTCGACCAGCACGTGCCCGCGGCGTGGCGCGACCGCGCGCCGCAGCTGATCACGGACGAGGTTGGCATCCAGCGGTGGCATTTCGACGACAGCATCGCCGGCTCGATGGGCCTGAACGCAGTGGTCGGCTGGCCAAAGGACGAATGGGGCATGGACCCCACCACGTTCGCCGAGATGCGTCCCGGCGCCTACGACATCCACGAGCGCGTCCGCGATATGAACCGCAACGGGATCCTCGGCTCGATGTGTTTTCCGTCGTTCGTTGGCTTCGCCGGCAACTTCTTCCTTCAGGCCAAGGACAAAGAGGCGTCCCTGGTCATGACCCGCGCCTACAACGACTGGCACATCGACGAGTGGGTCGGCACGTATCCGGACCGTTTCATCCCGCTGGCCGTTCCACCGATCTGGGATGCGCAACTGGTCGCCGACGAGATGCGTCGGGTCGCCGCCAAGGGTTGCCAAGCGATGACCATGCCGGAGCTACCGCATGTTTTTGGATTGCCCAGTTACCACAACATGGAGTACTGGGGGCCGGTGTTTCAGGCGGCGTGCGACGCGCAGGTCGTGCTGTGCATGCACATCGGCGGCGGTTTCCAGGCGTTGAAGACCGCCCCAGACGGGCCGATCGACAACCTGATCGTCCTCGCCACCCAGGTCTCAGCGCTCGCTGCCCAGGACCTGCTGTGGGGCCCAGCGTTTCGCAGCTACCCAGACCTGAAGGTCGCCTGGTCGGAGGGTGGCATCGGGTGGATCCCGTTCTACCTCGACCGCTGTGATCGTCACTTCGAGAACCAGAAGTGGCTGCACCACGACTTCGGCGGCAAGCTGCCCAGCGAGGTGTTTCGCGAGCACTCGCTGGCCTGCTTCGTCAGTGACCCAACCTCGCTGAAGCTGCGCCACGACATCGGTATCGAGATCATCGCCTGGGAGTGCGATTACCCGCATTCCGATTCGGTGTTCCCCAACGCCGCCGAGTTTGTCCACAACGAAATGGCGTTGGCGGGCTGTAGCGATTCCGACATCGAGAAGATCTCCTGGGAAAACAGCTGCCGGTTCTTCGACTGGGACCCGTTCCGCAACCGTACCCGCGCCGAGGCGACCGTCGGCCACCTGCGCTCGCTGGCTACCGACGTCGACGTGACGATTCGTTCCCGCCACGAATGGCGCGAGCTGTACAACGCCGTCCGCTGAGTGCCTCACTGCGGTCGATGGTGCCGCAGCGATCGAGTGCGAGAGACTAGACGGATGGGTACCCCGGTCGACTTCGTCAACGTTTCCAGCGCAGGGCTGGAGCCCTCCCCAGTCGCCGACGCATTGGCCGGGCTGCGAGCCAACGAAGCCCGCTACTTTCACAACAAGTACAAGCACGCCTTCATCGTCGAGCCGGCGAGCAAGGCACGCTCGGCGCTGGCCTGGGCTACGAAGATCCTCAACGACGAGCGCGGCATCGTCATCGGCTCGAAACCACTCCAGGTGGCGGTGTCCGATGTCGACGGCATCCATTGGGTACACGTCTTTTACGAATCAGGCCTGGCGATCAACGTGCTCTACACGCTGGCCGACGGCGGCAAGCGCGCCGTTGGATTCAAGCTGTCCGAGGGGATGGAGGTCCCCCAGGAACTGAGCACCTTCAAGTTCGCTCGCCAGAAGTCGAAGCTCGCTGGCATTATCCGCGGCTCCTACTTCGTCATCAAAGGCGACCACCCATACTGAGCCGCCCAGCGCTCCCCGGACTGCTCGTCGTCGCATCGCTGACGGCCGTCGCCTACGCGGTCAACGCCTACGTCTCCGACAGCGTCTCGCCGCTGGTCGCCGCGGTCGTTCTCGGTGTGGTGTTGACCAACGTCGGCCTGAACCACCGGGCATTCGCCCCGGGCTTGCGATTCGCGGCGAAGAAGTTGTTGCGCATCGGCATCGTCCTCCTCGGGTTTCGACTGTCCCTCGGCGAGTTGGCCAACGTTGGCGCACCAGGGCTCGTGGTCGTCGCCGTGGTGGTGGCGGCGACCTTCTTCGGGGTCCAATGGCTGGGACGCGCCCTCGGCCTGTCGAGCGGGCTCAGCTTGTTAGTGGCCACCGGATACTCGATCTGCGGCGCGTCGGCAATCGCCGCGATGGAGCCGATGGCCGACGCGACCGAGGAGGAGGTCGCCTACGCCGTGGCGTTGGTGACCCTGGCCGGGACACTGGCGATCTTCGTGTTGCCGCCACTCGGGCGCCTGTTCGGGATGAGCACCCACGAGTTCGGTTCCTGGGTCGGTGCTTCGGTTCACGATGTCGGTCAAGTGGTGGCGACGTCGTCGGGGTGGCGAGACGACCCCGACGAGAGCCGCAAGGCAGCGATCATCATCAAGCTCACCCGTGTCGTGTTGCTGGCACCGATGGTCGCCGGGGTCAGCGTGTGGCACCGCCGACGCGTCGTGCGAGCGTTGCGCCAGGCCGGTGCCAGCGTCCGCACCGGCGGCCAAACCTGTCAGCAAACGGGTGTCGGTCCGCAAACCGGTGTCGGTCCGCAAACCGGTGTCGGACCGCAAACCGGTGTCGGCGAGCACACCGGTATCGGGCAGCCTGCGGCCTCGCACCCGAAGCTGCCGCCGATCATCCCCCTCTTCGTCGCCGGGTTCCTGGTTGCGGTGGCGGCGCGCACCATCGGGCTCGTCGGCAGTGACACCGCTCGCTACCTGAAGATCGGCGAAACCCTGTTGTTGTCTGCCGCCCTCGTCGGACTTGGCGCCGGGGTGAATGTCCGCAAACTGATCAAGCTCGGTGGCCGACCCCTGCTGCTCGGCCTCGCTTCTTGGATCTTGATCGCCGGCCTGTCCTACGGCGGTGTCATCGTCGCCGACCGCTTCAACCCGCAGCCGCGGGCGCGCTTCGAAAGCGCGACAGCGGCATCGAGCTGGAGCTCGAGCTCGAGCTCCGAACACAGTGCCGAACATGACACGCCGCACGCCCACGCAGTGGCCACGTGGCTGGTCGATGCCTGTCGACTCCAGGCGCCCGATCGCTGCGTCCGCTGATTGCGGCCGACCGCTGAGCCCGGGTTCATGGTCCGCCTGTTTGGCGGGTGGTGTCGTCGATGCGGTTGGGGTGTCCGTGCAGGGTTCGCCCGCCGGGGAGCCCGATCGTCAGCCGGCGAGTGCCGGGCTCGAGAT